>OJBR01000153.1_pt1 | contig 41411 bp, 40 predicted proteins | sample 1591161 | NCBI WGS metagenome assembly OJBR01 (sample SAMN05416803, study PRJEB24817) | seawater metagenome | isolation source: Sea water | place: Canada:Atlantic | collected 2013-07
GCATGTAGATTAGGGCATTGTTTTTTAAGCAAATCGTGTAAGATAGAAATATCACACATGGTGTTGTTATCTAGTTGGTTTTTGGCGAAATTTATTAGATAAAATAGCGTCATGCGTGTCTATATTATTGTTTCTGCTCAAAATTATGAGGGGATTCGTTAGAGCGGGGTGTTATGTGCTAAAAGGAATTTTATGAAACTCTTTCATTTTTTCGGAGCTACTTTTGCATTGCTTACGGTTGTTTCATGTAAAAGCACAGGTGTTGTGCCGTTAGGGCAAGATTCTTACTATCTCGGTAAAAAAGATAGTAGCCTTGGTGTTGGCATATCTCTAGAAAACAAAGCTGAGGTTTACAGAGAAGCTTCTTTATTTTGTTCTTCTAAGGGACTAGAAATGAAGATTATTAAAGAAGCGGTCACTTCATCAATTCCGGGCAGATTAGGTTCAACAGAGATCGAATTTTCGTGTATTGAAAAGGGCAGTCTTGAAACACCGACTGACACGAAGCCAGACCAGATTATTGAAACCCGTTCAAAACGATTGGGTAGTTAGGAGGCATATAACGAACTGCTGTAGTCGCTCGCTGGGATGCTAACACGCGAGCTTATTCACTTTGCTCGGATGTTAGCCCACACGTTAGAGCCCCTTAGCCTAAAGTTAGTCACAAAGGACATTGGATGTTTTCAAAATTAATAAAACGCTTTTCTTCAGTTCTTTATGTGCAAATCTGGGAAGGTCGATTAAAAGTTACTGACGTGGCTAATAATGAGTCATTCGACGATTCGCCAATTGTTGTAATTCAGAATCAAGCAAAGGGAAAAAAGGTTATTTCCGGAATCGGAAAGAGAGCTGTAAGTTCACTAAAAGAAAATGAGGTTGCGGTAAATCCTTTTTCGCATCCTAGAGCGCTTCTTTCTGATTTCTTTGTGGGTGAAAAATTGCTCCAACACGCTTTTAAAAGTCTAAGCAATTTCAAATATATTCGTCTTCGCCCTAAGGTAATTATCCACCCTATGGAAAAAACTGAGGGTGGCTTAACAGCCATTGAAGATCGTGCTTTTAGAGAGCTAGCGCTTGGAGCAGGAGCAATAGATATCAAAATTCACGTTGGTAAATCTTTAAATGCTTACGGATTTCAGTTCGATGAGTTTGAAGAGGAAAAGAAAGCGAGCGTTTACAGTGAGGGGGCCAATCAATCTTCCAGTCATATAGCAACCTTTCTAGTTTATCTTGTTATAGTCATTTTGGGGCTTTGGTATTTGGGTGACTAACAAAACAGCATCAGCCTAAATCGCTAACCATATAGATACAGCCGGCTAAAGGCATATCAGTTGGGTATTGGGTTTTTACAAACCCCAATTTTTGATAAGCGCTGATCGCAGAAATATTGTCACTAAACACAAACAGCGAGCAGCTGTTTACCTTTAACTCTTTTTTCCCCTTAGCAGCTAAGTTTGCGATTAATGTAGCGGCAATACCTTGGCCTCTATTGGCAGGGTTTACCACTAAGCGGCCTAAGTGACACCGATTTTCGCGTAAGTAGTATTGGCCAAATGCCAGTAAAGCGCCTTGTGGCGATAGCAGTGAAAAAGAGGGCAGGGTTGTTAGTTTCAAATCTTGTTTGAATGTGACCACATCATATGGATAGCGAAACCCCGGCCCTGACCACATAACAAGTTGCGCCTCGTCTTCAAACCAGCCCATTAATTCAGTTAAATGTGTATCGTTTGCTTTGACGAGTTTCATGCATTCCTATTGTCTGGTGCTGTGCTAGCAAGTCTACGGATATTAGCATGAAGGCGTGTGCGTGAGGTACAGGTGAAACTACTGTAAAAAATGCCCTTTGCTCCCGCCAAGGGCTGGAACAACTGGGCATCATTGCTAATTAGTGGGCTATTTCTGCTTAACGTAAAACGCGTCTGGTTCGACTTCAAGCAGATTTTTTACCAGCGCTTTAGCTGCTTTCTTGGCCACATAAGGGATCAGTTGTCGATTGGTATTGTCGCCCACTTCGTAGGTCACAGCATGTACTTTGTAGTGATCGGCAATATATTGTTTGAAGATGCCTCTATCGGGTGATGACGCCGATTTATTCACCGTTTTAAAAACCCAACCTGTTTCAGCATCTAAATCTGCTAACCAGCCTTTCATAAGGGGGATCGGAGCCAAATCGTGGTCGTCCGGCATGGTGTAAAAAACGTCGTGGAAGGTGGAGTGGAAATCGAGGGCAAATACAATTTTTCCGCCGTTTTGCACTATGCTCGCCATTTTGTCACGAACTAGGCGAGTTTCCGCTTGGGCGAAGTTTTTCCAGTCGCGGTTTAGATCAACACCATTGGCGTTATGCCGCCAATTGCCGGTGTGAACGCCATCAGGGTTTAAATCAGGCACCATGAGCAGATTAAAACGTTTGAAAAAGGGATTGCTCAAGGTGTTGTCGAGTAACAAGGCTTCACTAAACGCAAATAAAGCCATAGCGCCTGTCACTTCAGGAGGGTGTTGTCTGCCAACAATAATCAGCCATTCGTCGTTGTTTGGTGACTGCTTTACAACCGCTTTAATGGGGCGGCCTTTTTCTGATGACCCTAGGGTTTCAATATGAAGATCAGGGCGCTGCGCTTTTAGGCGGGCTAACCACTGGTCATACTCTTGATTATCAATGACTTCTTGGGCTGAAATCCAGACAGGCTTTTTGCCAGTGCTTAGGCTTAACCACATTTCTTTGCCCTTGGTCTCAAACGGAATGTTTTGCCAATCTTTGCCATTCGTACTGAGTTTAGGTAGGTAACGCGGGTTATTGCCGTTGAAGGTCAGTTTTATTTTTACCTCGGTATTCGTTTTTGATTGCACTTTAAAGCCAAACCAAGGGCTAGGGTTGACGGGTTCATTCTCTGGCAAAATGCCAATATGGTATTCATGTTTAGCCAGCCTTTCGCAGGTGCTTAAACGGGCGGTGCTAAAATCGCTGTGAAAGGTGACGTCGTCAAACTGGCAGTCTTTGGCATGACTGAACGCTGAAAAAGTGATGAGTAACAGTATGGGGAAAAAATATCTAAGCATGTTGATAGCATTCCGTCCTTTATAGGTAATCAGATATAGGTAATAAGAAAAAGCCAATCAGCGTACCCCTGATTGGCTGAGCTGCTAAGAGACTAAAACTTCTTGTTTAAGGTCATGTACAGGTAACGCCCTGCGGATGAATGTACGCCAGCCTCGTAACCAAATGTTCCCGAGGTAAAAGGAGGCTCTTTGTCACCGAGATTACGTGCGCCCAACGTTAATTTAGTTTTGTCTAGCCAACTGTTTTGCTGTGTAAACGAATATGAAGCATAGGCGTCAACCGTGGACCAATCGTCAATTTGTTGGTAAACCAAATCGCCAGCATCGTCAAAATAAGACAGGGATACATTTTCTAACTCACTGATATATTTGTATTTTATGCCTGCGCCCCAATTGTCTTTTTGCCATCTTATACCAATATTACTGCGCCATTCTGGGCGACCATTTTTTGTTAATAAATCACCCGCCGCGCCTGGTATGCCAACAGTTTCACCGTCAAATAGTACCGCTTCGTTGCCGTTCTCTTGTGCGGTCACTACGCGCTGCGTGACGGGGTCTAACCCTTGGTCAAACTGGGTTAAATTAGCCGCATTAGCAGTGAAGGTAAAATCACCCAGCTCAGTATTCATCTTGTAAAAAATACTGTAGTCGATGCCTTTAATTTCCCGAGGAAGCAGGTTGGTATAGTCGTTAGTAACGTACAAAATCTCGTTATTGTCATCACGGATCACGTTGGTATTACTGCCACCATCCACTCGAAGTAGTGCATCATACAAAATTTGCGTTTGGCTACTTAATATTCCCACCACATCTTTTTGTTTTATATGCCACCAGTCCGCCGTTAACGTTAGGTTTTTTATTGGGGTAAATACAATTCCTGCAAACGTGTTGGTGCTGGTTTCAGGTTTTAGGTCGTCGCTACCATTACGTATTTCAAGGGTGCCTTGACGAATACCTGATATGGGATCAGAACGGGTGTTAGAGCGTGACACATCAACGGCTGTTGTTTGAGGTAATCCTGGTGCTTTAAAACCTTCTGCATAGGCCGCGCGAAGTTGAATCATGTCATTCACCTGCCAAGCTAACGATACCTTGGGTTTGGTGATATCGCCTACATCGGAAAACCGCTCATAACGGGCAGCCAGCTGCATGTTCAAGCTTTTCACTAGCGGTAGATCTGCTAACAAAGGCACGGCAAATTCTACATACGTTGAAAACACATTGCGGCTGCCTGAAGAGTCCGGCGTTGGGCTACTGCCTAGTACCGTACTGGCAAGCGCCGAAGCGTTACCTGTTACTATGTCAATAAAGCTATCTGTGCCATTTAGCGCATCGCTGCGTGCATCTGAGAAGCTCTCGTAACGGTATTCCACGCCCACAGCCATGCCTACATCGCCAGCAGGTAAGGCAAAAATATCGGGGCGTGATAGTTTAAAATCATAAAGGGCAAGCTCGGTTTCAGATTCACGTTCAATATTGAACATAAAGCTGTCGATAACGTCTTGGTCATTGCCTGTGTCATCGCCAATGTTTGGTGAGGTCAGGCTACCACCGTTAAAGAGGTTATAGGCTGTGCTTTGATCTGTACTGTTCACAGCTTGTTGAAATAAAGTGGTATTGACCCGGTTCGCAGTATCGAGCGTATGGGCTTTTGAATAAAGCACGGCTGTGTCCCAATCCCAGTCTTGATAGTAACCCCTGAGCCCCGTTAGAAAGCGATAAGAATAATCTTCTACGTTTATTTTACGTGGGCCAGTATCAATGGGGCGGTAGCGTCTTACGGTTACATCTTCACCAAATGGGTTGTAAAAAGCGTCACTTGATACAGTGAAACGCTGGGCCGTTAAGTTCCCGCTTTGTTCACGTAATCGATCAGCTTGTGCTTGGTAATAAAGGGCTTCACCATACAGCTCAACTTCATCAGATAAGTTATGGGTCATAAGTGCATACAAATTAACACGGCTAACTTCTGAGCTAAGAGAGCGTTCAGAGTTTGAGTCGTAACGTAATTCGCGATCTAAGCTACCGCCATCGGCACAAATGCCGTTATCCAGTGCCACTTCGCAGCCGTCAAACGTGTCGGGTTGAATATGAAAAGTACCTAGGCTCTCAGAGCTTAGTTCTGCCCAAGGTGTGGAAGTCGTGCGTCCGTCTAGGGACGTATTACCAACAAACTCAGCTGCTAACCCTGGATAGTTTCGGGTGTCTGAGCTGGCGGCATAGTCTCGCTCTGATGCCATTAACATATCTTGTTGATACAGACTCGCGCTGAGTGTTAAGTGGGTTTGCTCGTTATTAAAAAACCAGCCACCTGAGCCTGATAGGCTAAACGTGTCTTTGTCAGTGCCGTCATTTTTACCGTATTGGAATTGTAAATCACCACCAGTGTTTTTGTCTTTGAGTACGTAATTAATAACCCCTGCGATAGCGTCTGTTCCATATATAGCTGCGGCGCCATCACGTAACACTTCTACCCGTTTAAGACCGCGTACCGGCAAAGCATTTGAGTTAACCGTGGTAACAGGGACTAAATCTTCAGCTTGGGTGCCGGGGTGCAGGACTAATCGTCGACCGTTCAACAGGGTCAAACTATAGCCGGTGCCAATGCCGCGCAAGTTAACGGAGGAAACGTCACCGCGAGCATCATTGACACCGCCAACCACGCGTTCGCTGTTGAAGCTAACTTCCCCTTGTTGGGGTAATTCTGCCAGCAAATCAGCGCCGCTTGATATGCCTAAGTCTTCAAAGTCTTGGGCACTAAAAGTGGTAATAGGTAATGCGCCAGAATCTTGGTTGACGCGGATATTTGAGCCCACTACTTTAATGCGCTCAACACTGGCTTCGCCGTCAGCCTTTTTTGCTGATGTACCTGATACCTCTTTCGTGGCGGCTACAGAAGCAGTGCTATTTTCTGTGTTGGGGGCGACCGAAGACGACGCGTTTTTTTCACGTATGATATAGGTGCTTTTAGAGCGCTTAACAAATTCTAAAGACGTGTTTTCAAGTAATACCGCTAAGGCTTCTTCTACGGTTAAATTTGCTGATATCGCGCGGGTGGTGATGTTCTGGGTAATGGCAGAGGAAAATAAAATTTGGGTTTCACTTTCTTGTGCAAGTTCGAGCAGGGCTGATTCAATGTTTTGCGCCGGTATATCAATGTTTTGCCGCGTGTCTTGTGCAGCAAAACTGTGACTGGCGGGCAGCATAAGCATGACGCAGCAAGCAAGGGGACTGAGCTTAAACGACTTATGTAGTTTCATGTGCAGTTTCATTTTGTATGCCTCTATTATTATTAGATGTGACTGTTCCTATTAGAGGTATACGCAAGGCACATTATGATCCTCCATTAAAAGTGAAAATTAGTTTTTCGCCGTCAGCTCGATGTACTCAGGATAACGCTCTACTTCCACAGGTAGCGCCGCCTCAAGTGCCGATAAAATACTGTCACCGTCTTTTAATTTGAACACGCCACTTATTTTCAATTTGCCCAAGGCTTGGTTTTCTAGGGTTATTTTTTTTAGTCGATAGCGGTTGAACTCAGTCAGCACCTTGGCTAATGGTTCATTATCGAAACGAAAAACACCTTGGCGCCACTGCTGACTGGCGTTTACCTCTTTTGAGGTCACTTGTGCAATGACTTCGCTGGTGCCGTTAAATGCCCCAATTGACCCTGCAGGCAGTAGGGTTTCAGCTTCCTCGAAGTCAATTTGATCGCTGCTGGGCAGGGTAGATGACTGCACCGCTACTAAGCCCTCAGCGACAGACACTTTTAGTGTCGCGTCAGATTTTCGCACATTGAATTTTGTGCCAATTACCCGAATGGTTTTTTCACCGGTGTTAATGCTGAACACCCGGGTAGCATCTTTCGCTACGTCGAAAAACGCTTCCCCTCGCTCTAATAAAATACGCCGTTGGCTACCTGAAAAATCGACTTTAATGGCACTGTTGGTATTGAGCGTGACTATGCTGCCATCGGGTAAACCCACCGTACTTATTTCACCTACGGCAGTGTGATAACGGTTCGGTTCGTTATGGGCTACTTGTTTTGTTGACACAGATGGGTGCAGGGCAACGAACCAAATGGCTAACACGGCGCACACAAAACTCGCTGCAATACCTGTATACCAATACGTGTGTTTTTTCTTTTTGACGGGTGCAGCCGTTTGAAACAGCTGATTACTGCTGTCCCAAATCGCTAACATATTGTCAAATTCCTGTTGGTGCTGGGGAGATTGGTCACACCAAGCATAAATTTCGTTTTCTTCTTCTGCGCTTAGCTCACCGGAATATAATCGCGCCACAAAGTTAGCGGCCTGTTTGGTTATGGCGTCTTGGTTTAAATCCGTTTTCATATGGGCGACACCTTTGCTCTGATCGCGACCAAAGCGGCTGAGATATATTTTTCCACCGTACTAACTGATACGCCTAATGCGTCACTGATCTCTCGGTAACTCATGCCTTCTACTCTATTTAACATAAATGCCTGTTTGTGGCTGGTTTTAATGTCTGCCAATGCTATTTCAATTTCTCGGAGCTGCTTTCTGTTTTGCAGCGCTCGTTCTGGGGAAAATATCGATGAAAATATAGCCGTGTCTTGTTCGCTCACATGGTTGTCACTGCAGCGCACCTTAGCGCGGCGGTCACGATCGATTAAAATATGGGTCGCAATTTGAAACAGATAATTGCGAACGGTATCCATTCTACCCGATAGCTTTTGCGTTAAGTCATCCAGCTTAAGCAGGCGCTCATATACTTCTTGCATGACATCCTCACAATCGTTGTCACTTAAGCGTGAGCGCACGCGAATAAAGCGGCGCAAGGCACTGCCATACTCTGCATATAGCTGCTGCACTAGCTGGCTATTCTCATCTCTGGCAAGGAGCTGCTTTTTTGCCCTATTTAGCTGGATTACTTTCACGCCTTACCCGTTAAATTGCATCATGTTACTACGTATACGCAGCGAAAATAAAACACCTCAACAAATGCTTTGAATACTTTTATTCGAGGCGTGGAATGGAATTACTTTTGCGCTAGGATAGGGCTCTTTCCAATTACGATTTACGGCGCAAGCAAATCGAAATATCCAAAATAAATCAAATCAAATTAAAGTAACCCATAAGGAGAAGGAATGAGCGACGAGATAGAAACGCTGGCCAGTACGGTGGTGTATGAAAACAAATGGATGCGTCTAAAAGAAGACAAAATTCGCCGCAGTAGTGGCCATCAAGGCGTATACAGCGTAGTAGAAAAGCCGGACTTCGTGGTTATATTGGCCGTACAAGGTGGATACGTGCATTTGGTTGAGCAATTCAGGTACCCCATTAAAAAACGCTGCTGGGAATTGCCTCAAGGCGCATGGGAAGAAAACCCTGATGCAGACCATGCTCTGTTAGCGGCAGGTGAATTAAAGGAAGAAACCGGGCTAGTCGCCAATAAAATGCACTACCTTGGAGATCAGTACTTGGCCTACGGCTTTTGCAACCAAATGTATCATATTTACCTTGCTACCGAGCTTACCTTTACCGAAATTGATTTAGATCCAGAAGAAGAAGGTTTAATCACTAAAAAGGTGACCTTAACTGAGTTTGAAGAAATGATTTTATCCGGTGAAATCAAAGATGCGTCCACGGTGAATGCCTATGGGCTAGCTAAATTGAAAGGTGTACTTTAGCAAGGCATTTACGTCATCTGGGCTGTTTGTATTTGTGATGTGATATTTCGCAAGTGGCACTTGACCTAAAGTCGACTTTAAGTGGCATGATACAGACCCTATAAATGAAATCGAAATAGCTCAGCTGTTTCACTGGTATATGATGGAGCGAATATGCAAGCAAATTACTGGTATGACAAATGGGAAAAAGGCGAAATAGCATTTCATCAATTTAAAGGTAGTCCTTTATTAAAGGCTCACTTTACCGCTCTCGAATTGCCTCAGGGTAGTAGAATTTTTGTACCCTTGTGTGGCAAAACGCGCGACATAGCTTGGCTGCTAGCCAACGACCTTAACGTGGTGGTGGCTGAATTACATGAGCCCGCTGTGCAACAGTTATTTCACGACATGGAAATACAGCCAGAAGTGTCACAACGAGAAGACCTTGGTTTAGTGCATTATCATGCCACTGTGAATGACAGAGCGGTTGACGTGTATGTGGGAGATATTTTTCAACTCACCCGCGACCTAGTGGGTGAAATAGATGGGATATACGACCGCGCTGCACTGGTCGCTTTACCATCAGAAGTAAGAGCAAAGTACACCTCGCATATACGTAAGTTAAGCGGCACTGCGCCGCAGTTACTCATTAGCTTTGATTATCAACAGCATTTAATGCCAGGCCCGCCGCATTGCGTTAATGCCAAAGAGATAGCCAAACACTATGCTGATGATTATGCCATTCAATTGCTTGCCAGCGTGGACGTCGAAGGCGGTTTAAAAGGTAAGTTACCTGCAAATGAAGAGGTATGGCTACTGAAAAAGCTCGGCTAAACAAAGCGCAGTTAAGCAAAGTAAAACTAAGCTAAGCAAATAAATACATGGGCGTGCTTTCAAACAGGTACGCCCTCAACTTTTTATTAACAGCGCTTAATTCTCGAGGGGGCCGAGCACAATAGTCTTAATGGGTTGATTACGAACGCACATTTTATTGCTGGATATTTTCTGACAAAAACCGCTGTACACCTTAGCCACGTTATCTCCAGTCTCTTTTACATACTGACATGACGCGCGCAGTTTCTTCTCTTTGCAGGCCAGTTGCGCATCTTTGTCCACATGGCCTTCATGGGCAACAGCCGTAAAGGTTAGTGTGCCTAATACAGCAACGACTTTGCACCATGGGCGAGTGCGCATTTGCCAGCTAAAACGTGCATTTGTTGAATCTACTATCATTTCTTGCTCCGCTTGATGTTTCATTCACTCGCGACCCACTCACCTTGCTCACCGTGAAAGCAACCGATAAACATATTTTCACCTGGGCTGGCCACATGATAATGGTAGCCTCTCGTATCGTCAGTGTGACCTCGACATTCGTCTAAGTCTGTTTCTTCATAACCGCTAGCGTCTAGCATGGCGTAAATGCGATAGCCATCAAGTGCATAGCCGATTTGACTGGCGTGGCCGTCTTCTTCTTCACTGGCTGTAGAGCAACCCGTGGCGGCGTGGTAATGGTAGCCATCGAACGGATTGATATGCCCGCCGCAGTCATCAAAAGCAGCAATCGTATAGTTGCTCAATATGGCATCGACAGGCGCTTGTGCTGCCAATATCACACCGTTTAAAGAGACGCCCATATTGGCGTTAACATAGCTCGGGGTCGAGAGGGGGACTGGCGTGACGGGCAATAGCACGGTTTCACTTACACCGCCGCCGTAATATTCTAAATCGCACTGCACGCAGTAATTTTGGTAGGCAGGGTCGACATTCGGTCTGGCTGCTGCTTCACAAGCGGCTTGCGTATCAGTGATATTCACCTCGCCTGTGCTAGGGTCGTATAATAACCAGCCATCACCGTAAAGCTGATCTAAGTTGCTGATAAATTCGCCATCGATATCGTAAACCTCACCTGAACCGTCAAACCAAATGCCACCTTGGGAAGCGTCCGATTCTATTGTGGGTGGGCAGAATGGGCCTATTTCATCTACTGCTGGTTCACCCGCCAGAGTAATACGATAACAGGTTGTTTGTGTACCACCTGACAGGGTACAACTTTGTGTCGTGATGGTCTCAATGACAGCGTCATCGAAAAACAACAGGGAGCTGGCTGTCACTGACGCATCACTGTCAGGCTCTGTCTCTGACCCCGTCTCAACGTCGTCAGTAGTTGAATCTGTCGAAGTTTCGGTAGAGGTTTGTTCTTGCCCCGTTTCTTCGTAATTAGCGTCCGTAGAGCTGTCGCCACAGGCACATAAGATAACACCAAGTGCAATTATCAAATAGGTTTGTGCGGTACACATTATACGTTTCATTCAAGTATCTAGGTTTATTGGTTTGCCCTAACGTTACGAATATAAAACGCAGAAACGGTGCAGATACTGAGGATTTTGCGCACAAAATGCACGCTATTGAATGTGTGTTACATTAATTTATAGCCCACACCGTACACGGATTGCAAAATGGGTTGGGGGTCGTCAACAAGGGAAATCTTGTTGCGCAAGTTCTTCATGTGGCTGTCGATTGTGCGGTTACTGACAATACGCGCATCTTCGTAGCAACGTTGCATAAGTATTTCTCGGGAAAAAACCGTTCCTGGTTTTCCCAATAAGGTTTTCAATAAACGAAATTCTACCGGTGTTAACTCGATAATATTGCCATTAATGGTGCATTCGAATCGCTCGGTATCGATGCGAATATGCTTGAAAGTAAGTATGTTGGGTGCTGTTTTCTCAGCCGGGGCGCCGAGCGCCGCTCTGCGCAACAAGGCTTGCACACGGGCCACAACTTCACGTGGGGAAAAGGGTTTACAGACATAATCGTCAGCACCGAATCCTAGTCCCATTAATCTATCTATTTCATCTACTCTGGCGGTCAACATAATGATCGGTACATGAGAAAATTTTCGTACATCTTTGCAAATACTCAAGCCATCTTTGCCTGGCAGCATCAAGTCAAGGATCACGCAATCTGGGTTTACTTGTTTAATTGCTGCTTCGGCTTCATCGCCATCATGTACGACGTGTGTTAAGAAGCCCTCTAAACTCAGAAAGTCTACTAATATTTGCGCGATTTTAGGTTCATCTTCAACGACGAGAACCTGTTGTTGGCTAGTCATGCTGGCTCCTTGGTTAAGGGGATTTTGACCGTCACACACAAACCACCTAGTGCCGATTGGGTTGCGTGAATGCTGCCACGATGTGCATTGACGATATTTTTGCAAATGGTTAGTCCTAATCCCGCGCCAGGTGTGGCTCTGTTACGCGATGCATTTTGCCGATACAAGGGATCGAATAACTTTTCGCAATCCTCAAAAGGTACGCTAGGTAAGGTGTCGTTAATTTCAAATACAACAGCATTCCCCTTTTGGAAGAGGGCGATTTGAACGCTACCTTTTGCATTGGTGTGAATAATCGCGTTATTGATTAAATTAATAAACAACTGCTCAATGCGCTGCGGGTCGACCAAGCCTACTACATTCTTTTGAATATTCGGTGTGATGATAATGTCTTTACCTTGTGCTTTGCTTTGTAGGGATGAGCACACATTTTCAAGGGCTGAGCTGATGTCGAGCTGACTAAAGTGGTACTTCAAGCCGCCTACATCAGACAGGGACAATTGATACAAATCGTCAACTAAGCGGTGTAACAGCAAGGCCTCATGTTTTAAAGATTCAATCTGTTTAGGACCAAAGGGGCGGATGCCCGCTTCAAGCGCATCTAGCTCACCAATTAGTATGGTTAAGGGGGTTCTTAACTCATGCGATATATCGGCAAACCAACGGTTTTTTGCGCTACGCGTTTCGTTCAAAATATGGCTCAGACCGTTTAGGTTTTGCATAAGCTTGCCCAATTCATCACTGCGCGAGGTATCTAGCTTCAGGTCATAATTACCTCGGCTAAGACGCTCTACGCCATGAAGTACGGAATTTACCGGGGATGTTAAGCGCCGAGCGAGCAACCAAGATGCGACACCGGCGAGTAACAGACATAATAAACCTATGGCAATGCTGGCGTATCTTTGCTGAATCGAAAATGACGAAGCTAATGAACGTTGTGGTATGTCGTTTAACCAACTGCGTAATTCACCAATTTTTTCCCCGTTAACATAAATTTCATGGCTGAGTACCTCTTGGGTGTGTGGCTTAGGTTTATCACCTGTTAACCATTGCCCTTGTGTATTGAAAAGGGCTGTAGGGGGGCGGTTTTCCTTGCGCGCTTGAGGTGGGTGAAAAGGAGCACCTGCCTTAGGATTGCGCGGGCGCAAAGGACTTGGCTGCCCAAAGCCTCCACCGGGACGAGCGCTGTGAGGCATGGGTTGCGTGCTGGTATCAATAAATCGTTCAAGCCCCGTACTGATAACCAACTGCCAGTTGTTATTATGAGAATATGCAGCCGACAAGTTGTTCCCTAATAGGGTAAGCCTTTGCTGTTCTAGGCCGGCTATAAAATTGAGAAAGCCCTGATCGAAGCTCCATCGTGCAAGGCCCAATGTAATTAATAGTGTGACGGCAGTAAGCCCAAGAAAAGATAAGAAAACTTTGCGGAATATGTTCATGACACTAGTATACATTCGCCGAAGCGGGCTGCACCAGCACCGCGCTAAGAATGTCGGACTTCTCCATGTAATCTCCACTGTTTCTGCACATTTGCTTGTTAGTATTCGTTGTAGACTAATTATGGAGTAAAAAAATATGCAAATCTCAACCCTAATTTTCGCAGCAAGCCTGTTAGCTATGAGTAGTATTAGTAGCTATGCACAAGAAGGACGTGGACAGGGAGGCGAACGCCGTCCGCCGCCTGAAGCATTTGAAGCGTGTGAAAACAAATCTGAAGGTGACAGCGTGACAGTGGAAACCAGACGAGGCGATTCTCTTAGTGCTACCTGCCAAATGATGAACGATACCTTGGTGGCCGTGCCACAGGATGCGAAAAGAGACTAGCGTATTCATAAAGTGCACTGATAAAGGGTACTGATACATTAACTGAAAGAGGATACATGACATGCAAATACAGTCTGCAAGCCAAGCTGTTAACCCTATGAATACGTCAGAGGTGAATCGTCCTAAAGGACCTCCACCGCCACCACGGGAAGGCGGCGTACCACCAGGGTTGGAGTCTGCGGTTTCAACTCTATCCAGTGAAGAGCAAAGCGTCGTTACCGATATGTTGGCTAGCTTGAGTAAAGATCAGCAAACGACGTTAAAATCCCAGTTAGACAGCCTACGAGATAAGGGTAGCAGTATGTCTCAAGAGGAACTTGGCGGCGCTTTTAAAGACATTTTGACCTCGTTATCGGCTGAACAATCTGACTCGTCTTCATTAAATCAAGTGGATGTATTTGCTTAGGCGCGAGATTTATTGCTAAGAAGCGCATTATGCAAACTGGCGATTAAGCGTAATTGCCAGTTTAGCGATTAGCGTACAGGGTATAACCTTTGCGAACATGTTTATTGAGGTTACGCCCTGTTTTCTACCAGCTTACACGCCGAATACTTGCTTTGAATCCGCTGAACAGTTGCTCTGTTAACTGGCAACTCTGTTTGTCGAGAAACTGGATCGTGAACTGAGCGGGTTGATAAAAATCTTTAATGGTTCGCGCTTTCTCTTTACCACCTTGAATAGAAGCCAATCCAAATGCCTCAGAGGCTTTTTTGCCACTTTGCTCTTCTATGATGGGCAGCAATACTGTTTTTAGAATGTCGGCGTCCACATGCTGACAGAATACTAGATTGTGGTATTGCTCCTTGTAGCGCAGGCTTAAGCCGATTTGCTCGCAAATAATTTTTAGTTTATCGATACTGACATCGGATGCGTGATCGCCGTCATCATTGACACATATCAGTGATGAGGCAGTGCGTTTAATAGCGTTAAAACCGTCATCAGTTGCCACAAGATTGCGAAACGAAGCGATTTGCTCAAGTAGTTCTGGCAATCCTTCTTCATCGGAAAATGTGCGACCTTGGTTTAGCGCGTTAATTCTACGTTGATCCATATCAATACCAATCACTTTATGCCCTAAAGCCGCCATGCAAATCGCTGACAAAGCACCGCTGTGGCCTAGACCAAACACGCTAATCTGTTTAGTATTTCTACATTTAGGTAATTGATAACTTTGTTGATTGCCATCGCTAAACGTCACGATGCGACTAAAGCCACGCGTATTGTCTATGGTGAGTTGCGGCGTTGCATGATGCGTATACGTGCTATGCGTTTCTGAGGTGTCAAATCGCTGAGAATCAAACATTTAAGTTTCCTTCGTTATTTGAATGTTGATCCTAAACGAAGTATCAGGTTCAACATTATCGTTGACAAAGAAAATGCAGTTCTTGTTCCAAAGTATAATAGTGTATAAAAAACAAATAGTTAAATCTTATTTGTCGTGTTTTTAGTATAAGAATGTTGCAAATTTAAGACAAGTTTACATGCAGATGTAGACTAATTTACGTTGAGGTTCGGTGGCTGCATCGTCTATCTTGGAGGTGTGGTTGTTGTCAACCGCACTGAGTACCTAGCGAGACGTTGAAGCTAAAGGAGACGAAGTATGAAAGGTATCATTTTTGTAAAGTTGAACCAGTTCGTAGATGAACTCTGGGGAGAAGAGTTTTGGGATGCGCTTTTACAAGAAGCAACTCTGCCCAGTGAAGGTATTTATACCTCTGTCGCTACCTATGATGACGAAGAGCTGTTTACGCTCGTCGGCCTTATTATGCTAAAGCAGGAGTTATCAGCGCAACAAGCGCAATTTGCTTTTGGCCAATGGATGTTCAAAGAGCTATTACTAGCTGCGCCACCCGAAGCGCATAAGTTTACCGATGTTTTTGAGTTTCTTTATGGTGTGCAGGCGGTGATCCATGTGGAAGTGAAAAAGCTCAACCCAGAGGCCATTTTGCCCGAGTTTGAGTTTATTCAAGAAACAGATAATTCGTTGACCTTTCATTATATTTCCCCCCGCCATATGTGTTATTTCTGTGAAGGCATTATTCAAGGCTTAGCAGCGCATACTGGGCAGACGGTAAGTGTGGAGCAGCCTGAGTGTGTACATGAGGGGGGAGAGCGGTGCGTAATGAAGGTGACTAAAGTTGGCTAAATCGCGAGAGGATCTCGAAACAAGAATTGCGGTACTTGAGCGAAAGGTTGAGCGCGAGAAAAAAGCCCGCGTGATGTCTGAACAGCATTTGGAGTATCATTCACGTGCGGTTTATGAAGCGAATCAATCTTTACAAGCTTCGTTGGCGATGGCCAAGAAAAAGCAAGCTGAGCTTGAATTTTTGCGCCAAACATCAGGTGATGTATCGTCCGACATTTCTCTGCAAGAGCTAATTAGTAACACGGTTGAGCTTACTGGGCAGTTCTTCTCAGTTGAATGTGGCTTATTTATTGTCACAAAAGACGGTGAAGCGCTGGACTCACAAGAAGACAATATTTGGCGCGCACCGAATCAGTGGGTTACGGACACGGAGTTTTTTGAGCAAGCAGTCAAGTTTTTACCACTTCATCAGCAAGAGTGTTTAAGCATGTGGCTTGTCTCGGCCATTGATGATGAATCGAGCCAAGCTATGTCTGGGTTCAAATGGATTGTGTTTGTTAATTTTGCCTTATTAGGAGACAAAATTGCCTGGTTGGCATTTTTTAGCAGAGCCGAGTTTATCGACGAGGAGGCACTGTCTGTTTTAGGGACTGCGCGTGAGCACTTGTTAAGCGGTATAAACCGCAGAGTAACAGATGTGAATATACGTAAGCGCACGGTAGAGCTGCAAGATACCGTTAACCGCTTAGAACAAGCGAAGCGCCAGTTAATTCAATCGGAAAAAATGGCTTCTCTTGGTCAATTAGCGGCGGGTGTAGCCCATGAAATTAACAATCCTGTTGGTTTTATTCGCTCCAACTTAGAGATGCTTGAAGAGTACTTACAAGACTATCAAACGTTGCATGAATCCATGCTGCGCCATATTGAAACCGCCGGTCAATTGGATGCTCAGCACTACAAAGAACTGTGCGATAACATTGACTTAGCTTACATACAACAGGATGCAAAAGATTTACTCGGCTCCAATTTAGAAGGGTTAGAACGGGTTAAGGAGATTGTCGAAAATCTCAGAACGTTCTCCCACAGTGGTGATGGAAAATTAGAGCGGATAAACCTAGGCGTGTGTATCGAAGGGGCGTTAAAAATCGCTTGGAACGCGCTTAAATATGAGCATATTGTAGAAAATCAGATCCCCAATGATTTGCCTGAGGTACTTGGTAATATAGGTCAGTTGCAACAGGTGTTTGTGAATTTATTTGTAAATGCAGCGTACGCCATGGACGCTGGTGGAACATTAACCCTCAAAGCACACGTTACACCCGATGCTTTGCTCGTTGAGGTACGCGACACAGGGTGCGGTATGGACAGAAAAACCCTAGATCAGCTCTTTACCCCATTTTTCACTACCAAACCTGTAGGCGTCGGTACCGGCCTCGGTTTATCTGTTTCGTATGCCATATTAGAGTCGCACAATGTTCTGACGCAAGTTAGCTCAACGGTGGGGAAGGGAACGCTATTTTCGCTTAGCTTTCCGCTTCTTGATGGTTAGGCGCCCGCGGAGAGTTTTTCATTTTCTGGCTGCTCTACAAATATTTCAAAACGTTCAGATTTCTGTTTTTCATATTGGATAAGCTGCGAAATGGAGGCGGCTGAAAACACATGCCCTTTGGGTAAAACAAGGATATGTTGCTGCGTCAGTATATCCTTTTTCAAACGCATGCCTTCTCGTAAGTCGTTTACCGCTATCGCACTTTCAATAAACTCGATACTGATAATTTCGGGGTGTTGAACCAAAATATCTATTATTTTCGGTGTATAGCGCAGTCCGCGGTATTTTTTTAATTCACCAATCGCTTCATGATTCGATAATGCAGATTTACCAATACGGCCTAACTTATGACGCCAAAAATCTCTGGCCACTGCCAAAATTTGCGCACCGATTGGAATTTGCTCTAATGACAGTTGATTTGGGCCACTGCCATCAGGGAACTCAAATTGGCAGATGATGATATCTAGTTCTGGGCGCAAGTGAGTTGCTGGCCCCAAGATTTGCTCAGCGTATTTACTTTGTTGAAGAAAGATATGTTGTTGATTGAAATTCAATTCGCAAAAAGGCTTTGAGTATAATGCGGTGTCTAAACCCAACAAGCCGATTTCGCAGAGTAAAGCCGCAAACGATATTTGGGCTTGTTGCTCATCTGAGAGCGATAATTGCTCGGCTAGCTTAGCGCTTAAGTGGCTAACACTTTGGGCAAATCCACCGTCTAAATTTGGGTTGATGCTAATAAAGTTATAAAGAACACGTTGGTTGGCCAAGGTATTACGTTTGAGTTTTTCCATGGCTAGCGCAACTTGTTTGCTGCGCAGTTTTACTTTTTCATCTAAATTGTGGTTCAAATCTTTGAGCAGGGTATTTTGTTTATTCACCAAAGCCTGTAGGCGGGCATTTTCATGCTTGAGCTTAACCGTTGCTAGTCCGTCATTGATGGTACATATCAGCTTGTTATTATCCCAAGGCTTTTGCACGTAACAATCGATGTGGCCTTTATTGACCGCATCTATGGTAGATGACATATCGGCATAACCCGTAAGCAAAATACGGTAACAATCAGGCGCTATTTTAATACTCTGTTGCAGAAATTCAGCCCCAGACATGGAAGGCATTTTCATGTCTGAGATAATCAAATGTACATCGTGCTCAGCCATTAACTCTAATGCTTGTGCGCCGCTTTGCGCTGTAAGTAAGTTGAACGCTTGTTTACGCAAAATACGCTTCATTGCTTGCAAGATATTCACCTCGTCATCAACACACAATACAGTGTAAATGGGGGGTTCTTGTATATTAGGTTCACTCATACTTTTGCCTCTTGATATTGACGCTATCTACGCACTAAATCGTGTTTGCCGCTGTGTTTAAAACCCCAGCCTCTTGCTGTACAGCAGGAAGACTCAAGGTAAAACAGCTACCTTGAGCGACTTCACTTTTTACCGTCAGATCGCCGTCATGCTCTTGTGCTATGCCATATGAAATGGCTAATCCAAGGCCAGTGCCTTGACCTTCAGGTTTAGTGGTAAAGAAGGGGTCAAACAAACGTTTAATATCATCCGCAGGAATACCATTTCCCGTATCACATACACTCAGATATACGAATTGATCATGACTGTAAGTTTCAATGCTAATGACGCCATTTTGGCTGATCGCTTGGCCTGCATTAATCAATAAATTGGTGAGAACTTGGCAGATTTTACCAACATTAATGTCGACTTGGGGAACATCTTGTAACTTGGTAACTATCTCACAGTGGTATTTCAGTTCGTTGCTGACCATGCTCAATGTGGTCTTCACGCAATCATTAATATTGAATATCTGGCGCTCTTGGCTGTCGGCCCGTGAAAACAGCTTTAGCCCTGAAACAATGTCTTTTACCCGGGATAAGCCATCGCTCGATTCCTGAATTAAAGCGAGGGTGTCTTCTTGCATAAATTGGATATTTTCATCGCTAAGCATGTCGTTTATTTGGGCTTCTATACTTTGGCGCTCAGTATCTTTGTCACTTTCATTCCAGTCTTTAATAAGTTTGGTTAAACGAATGTAAACATCCGCGTAGTCAGCTAGCGACGCCAAGTTGCTATTCACGAAACCAATAGGATTATTAATTTCGTGGGCTACTCCAGCTGCTAGTTGGCCAAGTGAGGCCATCTTTTCCGCTTGTACTAATTGTTGCTGGGCACTTTTAAGCTCAAAATTGATTAGGCTCAGTTGCTCGTTTTTGCTTTCTAATAATTGGGTACGTGCCGCAACTCGTTTTTCTAGTGTTTGATTAAGGTTCTCCAACTCTTCTTGATAATTTTTTACGCGAATACACTCAGCTTTCAAGGTTTCTACCATTTGATTAAATGCGTGGGTCACTTCGCCAAGCTCATCTTTACTTTTGATAGGAATATGGGTGTTACTAAAATCACCTGAGATAACGCTATGGGATATTTTTTTGGCGCCTACTCTCAAGGTTTTAAGTTGGCGTGTTAGATAATGACCTAAGGCGTAGGAAAACAGCGCCACTAAGATCATCTCTATTACAGCGATAGAGGTGGTCCATTGTTTTATTTTTGATATCGAACTGTGAGCATGATCTGTACTGATACCAATCTCAACACGGCCATAAATATTATTCCCTTCAACAATATTGGCATACGTATCGAAGATCCCATCGGTAACATCTTCCATGTGTTGATCGGCCTTAAAAACACGCGTTAAGGCTTCTTTAGAGCCATTTTGTGATAACACCCCCTCGGTGCTGCTGATTACGCGAGCGTATGCAATTCCGGGGTTTTTCAGTGCTTCTAATACGAAGTCGTCTAGTGATGCAAGGTCGTATGATAAAACTGCATCCTTGGTGGTTGTTGAAAACAAGGTCGCTGTCGTTGAGGCATGCTTTACCAAGTCGTTGTTTACGGCTTGGCTCAAGAATGTTACAGCCGTCATAATAAGGGATATAAGCAGCACTGCTTCGATACTGGCGATGCCAATAATGGTTTTACCACGTAAAGACATGACGATGCTCCCCTTGTTAGGCGGTTAAAATATGATAAACGTTACAGTGAATCGATACCTAGGACGCGAATGTCATTCCAATCGCTGTCTTGTGCGGTTTCGAACTGCGTAAAGTTAATCGCTTTTAGCAATTGCGCCCCCTGTTCAGATGTGTGCAGGGTTAACAGGCTTTGCTGTACGTTTTGAGATACCTCGTGAGGTACTAATGGATGATTAGCAATAGCATGAGGTGTATATTTTGGGGTTTTCCACAATATCTGTAATTCGTCACGTACGTGTTGCGGCGCGTTATTAAAGGTGCGCATGATGCCGCCCCCAGCAGGGAATAAGCCGCGCGCTACACTTAGATAAACCGAATCGTGTGACGAAACATAGCGACTCGTTACAGCAATACCCTGAGCTTTTAGATCTGCTTTAGGCAATAAGGTAGCGGCAAATGCAGCCGGAGCAGGAAAAGCGAGCGTTAAGTCTTTAAGTTGGCCAAGTTCAGTAATACCTGAATTCTTTTTAACAACGATAATACCTTGTATACGCTTGTTTTTTTGTTTCGCCAACGCTTGGTACCCAGTGGATTTATTGTAAACGACAAAGTGATAAGGGTTCATGTAGGCGAAATCATACTCACCTTTAGCTAAGCGTTGTTCAAACATCGGAATATTGGGTGCAGTGGTAAATATCAGTTTTACACCACTTTTTTTACTGATTTCAGTTAATAACGGCGTCCATAATTTGGCGAGTTTTTTCGCCGATTGTTGTGGTACGACTGCGAACGTCAGTGATTCTTTTTGTTGGGCTGTGCTTTGCGGGGCGCAAAGGGCTTGAAATGTCAGTAATAAACCGCTTATTAGGGAAATGAACGTTTTCATGTCGTACTCCTATTATTTACTTATTACTGCTTAGTCGCGCAAAAGGGTTTCTATGGCGTTTAGCAAGTCTTTGTTCGAAAAGGGTTTGCCTAACGCGGCGTCGGCACCTAGATCGACAGCTTTTTGCCGCTTTTCTTCATCAAGTGCTGAAATCACCAGGATTTTTAAACCACTGTCCGCAAACTCTTTTCTGGCAAATTCAATTACTTCAAACCCATCTGCACCGGGCATGCTTAAATCCAGGGTCATTAAGCTAGGTTTGTAACTAGAAAGTAATGAGCCCGCTTTGAAAGGGTCGGTAGCAATCATGCTTTTATATCCTGCACGGGTTACAACTCGACTAATGGACTTCGCCATTTGAAGCTCATCATCAACAATGAGTACAGAGGGTTGTTGAGGTGCGTATTTAGCGGGCAAAGGCAAACTATTTTTTTTCAGAAAATCGACAAAATCTTCCTCTGTGACGCGATTGTTACCGCCACCAGGCAGTTTGAATCCTTTAAGACGCCCGCTATCTATCCAGCGGATGACGGTGCGCAGATTGACATCGCAATATTTTGCTATCTCACCGGAGGTTAGTGTTTTCATAGTTATCTCTTAGCTGCTACGAAATCGATGACATAGTTATAACACTCAAAGCAAAAATGACAAATAGGACTAAAGTGTAATATGTGACAATAGTGACATTGTGCAATAGTTAAGCACATCAACTCATCTATGTCATTGACATGCAGGAAAGCGCAATGCGAAAACTAATTGGTGCCATCACACTTGTGCTAACCAGCGCAGCAAACGCAGCGAGTGAAAAAGACCTTGATGTATTTGGTGGCGTGCTACTACGTTATGAGAATGAGCAGCAGCATATCAACATACCTGACCGTGAACGTTTGAGAGCGATTGTACGTTTGGGAGTCAAAGGTGAGATCAATAACAACTGGTCGGCCCAGGGTAGACTGAGTACTGGTTTAAAAAATAAGCAAAACGTACCGGCAATAACGATCCATCGGTTTAATACTCAGCCTCAACCAGATAATGACGTATTTGTTGAGCGACTATTTGTGACCGGACGCTTTGAAAATACCACTATTTTTATGGGGAAAATTCCTTGGAAAGCCAAACAACTTTCAGATGCGTTTTGGGATAGAAATTTAAGCCCGGTGGGGATCCATGTGGATTATCAGCTTTCAAAGCAGCACCAATTGCAATTTGCTTCATTAAAGCCTCTTGATGGAGACAGTGACTTCGTTGGGTTGATGCATATCGCTCAGTGGAATATGTCGTACACATTTGACCAGATAAGGTTAGATGTTTCCCCTTGGTTTGTGGACTACCAAGGAGAGGCCAATGCAAAATATGCGAAAAAAGATACTCAGTTTGATAATCAGTTTTTGCGTTTATCCAGCAGCCTCAACTATAAAGGGTATCAACTAGGAATTGATTTGGGACGTTCATTAAAGGGGTTTTCTCAATTCGAACAATTCGCGGACCAAAAAAACAGTGTGGTCGTGCAGTTATCTCAGGGCAAGCTAAAGCAGGCCGGAGATTATGCATGGCACCTGCGCTACCTTCGAGTTGAAAGGTTTGGGGTAATTAGTGAGTTTGCACAAAATGCCACTGCCCGTTTCGCTACAGCAAACTTGCGTGGCCTAGACATTAGACTACGTAAAAAAATGGCTCGCAATTGGTGGCTAGGGGCGCGGGTAAGTGATATGCAAACCATTAAAGGTGAGAAAGAACAAGGGCTTCGTTTTCGGTTTGAAGGTCAGTATACATTTTGATTTCAGTATTTTTTGTATCAGTTGATACGCTATTTAAAACAGGTAAAGGTGAGTCGCGATGAAGAGTCAGCAATCACATGTAAAAGCACCAGCCGGTAAGCTACTCGTCGTTGATGATGAGCCGAATATATTGTCGTCATTAAAACGTTGTTTAGTCAAAACGCCATTTGAGGTTTACGTTGCCAATAGCGCTCAAGAAGGCTTGGCGATTATGCAAGAGCATAATATCCAAGTGGTCTTGTCTGATTTTCGCATGCCGCATATGTCTGGTGCTGAACTGATTGAGCAAATAAAAAGTACTTACCCTGATGTGATTTCAATGGTGCTAAGCGGTTTTGCCGATTTTGATTCCGCTATCGGTTTATTGAATAGTGGGGCAGCGCATAAATTTTTGCGCAAGCCATGGAACAATCAGGATTTAATCGATGAAATAGGTGGTGCATTTACCGAATACCATACTCGCTTACTCAATAAACGCGTATTGGAAGGTGAACATAACCCAGAATATTACGCGTTCGAGCAAGCGGTTAGAGATCAATTTGAGATGCAGCAAGAGTTTTGCTTGGTATCACTAAAAATCAAAGATTATGATTTTTTGGAGCAACACGCTGGGCCGAATATTTTTAAAGGGCTACTAACCGAAATAAGGGGGTTAGTGAATAGTGAATTGCCCCAAGGGAGTCAAACCTTCGCTTTTGATAATGGCAAAATCTTTATTATTATTCCCGATTATGAAAGTGAAGCGATTATCCATAGTCGCTTATCAGCCATTAATCACAAGTTAAATGAGCCAAACACCCAGCGCCAAGGCTGCGTAAAAATTAATTGCGTGATGGGCTATGCATTGGCACCTAGTGACGGTGACTCTCCTACAAGCTTACTGGAGAATTTGCGTTGTGCGTTTTCAGTGGACAATGTGGAAAAAGAAAGGTTATGCCGTTTCGATTCTGCGTTGCGCGACGTGCAACAGCGACAGCTTAAAATTAAGAACTCTATCAATGGTGCCCTGCGTGAAAATCAGTTTTATCTGCACTTTCAGCCTAAAGTACATTTGCCAGAACAGAAAATTGATAGTGCTGAAATACTGATCCGCTGGCAACACAAAGAGCTGGGGTGGATCCCGCCGAATGAATTTATAAACCTCAGTGAGCTTGATGGTCAAATAGAGCAAATAGGGGAATGGCTGATTACCCAAAGCGTAAAAATGATTGCTGAGCTGCATCAATTTAGTCCGGATTTAAAACGGGTGGCTATCAATATATCGGCCTGTCAGTTAGCGAATAATAGTGTTGTAGAGCAGTTCGCTCGCCTACTTGAACAATACGCCTTACCGCCATCGTTAATTGAGCTGGAAATTACCGAATCGTGCTTGATTCAAGACTTTGAACAAACGTTAAAAATACTTCAAGCGCTCAAGTCTCTAGGGCTAAGTATTGCCATGGATGACTTTGGGACAGGTTATTCTTCGTTTGCTTATTTAGCGAAATTACCTATTGATGTATTGAAACTCGATAAAGTCTTGGTTGATGGCATTGAAGGCTGTAAGGAAATACAAAGCATGATCGCGGGGTTGATAACCATGTGCCACGAATTAGGCATTTCTGTGGTGGCAGAGGGGGTAGAAGTCGCAGGGCAGGTAGACTTGTTGAAACTTTACGGTTGCGATTATATCCAGGGGTTCCATTTTAGTAAGGCGCTACCTAAACCCGAATTCGAACAAATATTGCTTCAGCAACCCTTTAATACCAATTCCCGTAAATAACACGCGGTAGGGCTTAACTCGGTCTCGTTGTTAAAGCACCTTCTTGCCTGGCTTTGACAGTAACTGCTAGAGCTAGCAAAGGGCTAGAGCTAGCAAAGGGCTAGAGCTAGCGAGGAGCCGGCACAGGGCTAGCGCGAGCAAAGAACTAGAGCGGGCAAAAACGCTGAGTGTGAGAAACTCACGCGGGTGCCTGATTAGGTTAGCGAGGTAAACCACAGGGCCTCATAATTATGTAATGGAATTGGTATTAGTATTTGCTGTGAACCTGGGGTAAATCAATCAACACCAGTAGGGCACCCTGACCACCCCATTCTAATGGCGCTTGGTGGAAACCTTTTACGGCAGGGTGCTGTATGAGCCAATTCGGCACATTCTTTTTTAATACAAAACTGCCTATTCCATGCACGATACACACACAATGAAAATGCTGCTTTTGTGCAGCATAAATTAGCGCGGCAATTTCTAATTTTGCTTGCTCTTTATTTAAACCATGCAAGTCTAAAATGAGGTCGGGGGGATATTCCCCGCGCCGCAAACGTTTCACTTCGTATGAGTCAGCGCCTGGTTGCACATATTTTAACGGTTGGTTGCTGTCAAAATAACCTTCAAAGCCATCTGAAAATTGAAAAGTTGCATTTCGTTGCTTTACCTCGCTCAGAGGATCGTGCTTTTTCGTTAAATCCGCGGATTTGTGCTTGCTGGAAAGGCGTTGAGGCGGTATTTTGTCCTGCTTTATTGGCTTTACATCAGTAAACTCACTACGAAATAGTGCGCTATCGGATGATTCTGGTGCGTAGGGTTTCTTCATAGTGATATACAGCAAGCTGGGTGTAAGGCGATCGTTAAGCGCAGTTTAACAAAATCTAGGTAGTGAAACTACGCAGGGTGCTTGTTTAAGCGAAACAAATATTTAGGTAAATCATGAATAACAGTGTGGATATAGAACAAGCCGTGAACGACTTGCAAACGATGCTCGATATGGTGCGTTGGGCGGTCAGTCAATTTAATCAAGCCGGTTTGTTTTATGGCCATGGTACGGACAACCCTTGGGATGAAGCTGTTTGTTTAACGCTGCATACCTTAAACTTGCCGCAAGATATGCTTGAGCAAACCGGTGAGCAGCTTTTTCAGGCACGTTTAACGCAAACTGAAAAGCGTGATATCGCGACTTTGGTTCAGCGCCGGGCGCAAGAGCGAATTCCGCTACCCTATTTAATCAACCAAGCTTGGTTTTGTGGTTTACCTTTTTACGTTGATGAGCGAGTACTCATTCCTCGCTCCCCTTTTGCAGAGCTAATCGAAGATAAGTTTGCCGCTTGGGTGACAGTCCCGCCCACACATATTTTAGATTTGTGTACTGGTGGCGGTTGTATCGCAATTGCTTTGGCCTACGCGTTCGAAGATGCCACTGTAGATGCAGTTGATATCAGCACTGAGGCACTTGAAGTTGCCGAAATGAATATTAATGAGCATCAGCTTAGTGAGCGAGTCTATCCTATTCAATCGGATTTGATGGATGCACTACAAGGGCAAAAATACGATCTCATCATTAGTAATCCACCTTATGTTGACGCCGAAGACATGGCTGATTTACCCGACGAGTTTCACCATGAGCCTGAACTCGCCTTGGCCGCAGGAGATGACGGGTTAGACTTAGTAAACAAAATGTTGCGCCAAGCAGCGGCACACTTAACTGACGAGGGTTGGTTATTTGTTGAAGTGGGTAACAGCCAATTTCATATGGAGCATGTTTATCCAGACCTAAACTTGCAATGGGTTGAATTTACCCGCGGTGGCCATGGTGTCTTTGCCATAAGCAGAGCTGAATTAGTGGCCTACTTTGCCTCTTAGATACCGCAAAACAGCATTTGAGCATTTAAGATAACGCATTAGCAATAACCGAATACGAGGAATACAACACTATGGCTGGCAATACGTTTGGCAAGCTTTTTACTTTAAGTACCTTTGGGGAAAGTCACGGCATTGCCATTGGCGGTGTAATTGATGGGTGCCCTCCTGGTTTAGAGATAAGTGAAGCCGATTTACAGGTAGATTTAGACCGCCGTAAACCCGGTACGTCTCGTTATACGACGGCACGTCGCGAGGAAGACGAAGTACAAATTTTATCAGGCGTATTTGAAGGAAAAACTACCGGCACTAGCATTGGCTTATTGATCAAAAACACCGATCAGCGCAGCAATGATTATTCAAAAATAAAAGATACTTTTCGCCCCGGTCATGCGGACTATACCTATCAACAGAAGTATGGTTTGAGAGATTACCGAGGCGGCGGCCGCTCGTCAGCTCGTGAAACGGCTATCCGTGTGGCAGCTGGTGGAGTTGCGAAAAAATTCCTAAAAACCCATTTAGGCATTGAGGTACGTGGCTATTTGTCTCAGCTTGGGCCGATTAAAATCGATAAGGTTGACCACAGTGTCACCAATACAAATGCGTTCTTTTGCCCAGATGAAAGCAAACTAGACGCGTTAGATGAATACATGCGTGACCTGAAAAAGCAGGGCGATTCAATTGGTGCCAAAGTTTCCGTTGTCGCAACGAATATGCCTGTGGGATTGGGCGAGCCTATCTTTGATCGCCTAGACGCTGATTTGGCCCACGCGATGATGGGTATAAATGCAGTAAAAGGTGTTGAAGTTGGTGATGGTTTTGCCACCGTCGAGCAAAAGGGCAGTGAGCACCGTGATTTGATGTCAGCTGAAGGCTTTAAGTCAAACCGTTCTGGTGGGGTGCTAGGGGGCATTTCTAGCGGCCAAGATTTAGTCGTGCATATGGCGCTTAAACCCACGTCTAGCATCAGTGTGCCAGGTGAAAGTATCGATATTAATGGCGAGGCGGCTGAGGTAGTAACCAAAGGGCGTCATGATCCATGTGTGGGTATTCGCGCAGTTCCCATTGCTGAAGCGATGATGGCGTTGGTGTTGATGGATCACTACCTTCGTCACCGGGGGCAAAACGCCGATGTGCAATCCATAACACCTGTTATTCCTGCTCAAAGTAAATAAGTATTTCAGTGGTAACTGAGCAGGGAGCTCACGCTAGAGGGAATCTGGTGATGCTGTCGTTGACCTTTTTTTTGTATTTCGGTCAACTAGGCGTGTTAGTGCCTTACCTCGGCGTTTTTCTTGACGGGCGAGGTTTTAACTCACAAGAAATTGGTGAGTTATTTGCCCTTGTGACATTGATGCGTATTATTGGCCCGAATTTGTTTGCTTCTTTTGCTGATAAATCGGGAAAATCGCTTGGTATTCTGCAGATTGGGGCCTTTCTTACCTTTGCTACATTTTGTTCCATCTTTTGGTTAAATAGCTTTTGGGGGTTAACCATAGCATTTGGCTTAATGATGCTATTTTTTACTGCGATTGCTCCGCAGACTGAAGTCATTACCCTTGGCAGCGTGCGGGGTGATGCCACAAAATACAGCCACGTGCGCTTGTGGGGGAGCATAGGGTTTATCGTGCTGACGGTGCTTGCAGGGAAATTGATTGATGTTTTTTCCAGTGAGGCACCGATTTATATTAGCGGTGCGGTGTTACTAGGCTTATTTTTAGTCACCCTGAGTTTAAAAGAAGCCACTGCCAGCGAGCATAAATCGAGCGCTGCAGACTCAATCTGGCGTAAAGTGCGGACCAAGGTGTTTATCGGCTTTATTTTATCTTCTACTCTCATTCAAATCAGTTTTGGTCCTTATTATAGTTTTTTCGCCCTTTACGCCCGAGATTTAAATTATTCGGGGCAAGAAACGGGCGCGTTGATTGCCCTAGGTGTTGCCGCTGAAGTGATTATTTTCTTGTTGGCAGGAAGGTTGATTGGCCGCTTTGGCGTTAAATGGACCTTGTTTGTCAGTATGTTGTTGACTGGCCTGCGCTGGTATTTGTTAGCAGTGGCTGCGCAGTTTTGGCCTACCCTGATCGTGAGTCAGTTATTGCACGCATTCAGTTTTGGCTTGATTCACGCCGCTTCTATCAATTTTATTCATCACTATTTTGGGGTTCAGTTTCGCAGTCAAGGGCAGGCGTTATATACCAGTATTGGCTTTGGCATTGGTGGAGCGGCTGGAAACTTTGGTGCTGGGTTGATTTGGCAGCAAGGACAGGGGGCTGAACTTGCTTTTACGTTAGCCACGGGCTTTGCCTTACTGGGAGCTTTACTTGTTGCATGTATACCTAGCCGGTATATGCCTAAATGATCCGTTAGCTTCTTAACATTGTGTAAAACGGCGTGTTTACAGGTTGATGCTGGCTTGGGGCAATGTGCCAAATCAAATGTACCGTATGTATTTGATTTAAAATTGATAAAGAAGAGCTTGTTAGACCAGTCTTTCTGATAATAAAGGTTGACGTAACTGCGAAGGGTGTTATTCTAAACGCGCTTGAAAGTACGTTTGATATTTATGCACACTGTTTCGATGTTCCATTGTAGTACCTCGTCTTGTATATCATAAGTAATAGCAACACGCTTCAGCAAACCTCGCCTTGAAAAAGGTATTTTTATTACTCTTGAAAATTATAGGAAAGACTATGTCTACTACTACTGGTACAGTTAAATGGTTCAACGAATCTAAAGGTTTTGGTTTCATTCAGCAAGAAAATGGTCCTGACGTATTTGCTCACTTCCGTGCAATTACTGGTACTGGCTTCAAAACGCTAGCTGAAGGCCAAAAAGTTGAGTTCACAGTAACTCAAGGCCAAAAAGGTCCTCAAGCAGAGAATATCGTAGTACTTTAATTCAAGCTTGCTTGATTAAATACGAATTCCAAAAAAAGGCAAACATCTAGTTTGCCTTTTTTTATGCCTTAAATTTGATGTGTTTAACATAGTGGAGCCAATGTTGACTCCCCGTATTAGACAGTAAGCTCTCCCTTAAGATTACTTGTCATCATTTTCTTCATTTCTGTCACGCTAAGTGTTTTACTCAATAGGTAATGTAATTTCGCTAATGTAGCCTCTGGTGTCATGTCACCACCTGATAGTACGCCTACGTCCTGTAGTACGTTACCATTTGCATAACCAGACATATTGACTTTGCCGCGTAAGCATTGAGTGCAGTTAACGATTAAAATACCATTGTCGTTAGCGTGTTTAAGTTCGTTTAACAAAGCAGCGTTTTGAGGTGCATTACCCACCCCATAACTAAGTAAAATCAACGCTTTCACGGGTTGCTGTAGAATATTTCGGATAACCTCAGCGCTGATCCCCGGGTATAAACTGACCACGCCAACCGGTTGTGGTGTGACATTGCTGACCAATAGCGGTTGTTGACTAATGGGTGTCACTTTACCGGCCATCACTTCGATGTTAATGCCAGCTTTTAACAATACGGGAAAGTTAGGCGAGCCAAATGCGTCAAAGCCATCGGCATCCAATTTACGACTACGATTGCCACGAAAAAGCTTATTGTTGAAATACAAGCTAACCTCGGCAATAGGATAGTTAGCTGCTAAATAAAGGGCGTTTAATAGATTTTCTTGGCCGTCAGAGCGTAGTTGCGCTAAGGGTATTTGTGAGCCAGTAACAATTACGGGCTTTCCTAAGTTCTCTAACATAAATGACAGCACTGACGCTGTATACGCCATGGTATCTGTGCCGTGCAGGATAATGAACCCATCATAGTCTTGGTAATTTTGTTGTATATCATCTGCAATTTGCTGCCAGTCTTTGGGACTCATATCTGCAGAATCAATCAAACTTTCATATTCGTTGATGGTGAAGTCAGGCATTTCTTGGCGATGAAACTCAGGCATTTTAGCAATGGTATCTGATAAGAACCCTGCTGCTGGCACATAGCCCTTTGAAGATGGGCGCATACCGATCGTACCGCCAGTATAAGCAACGTAGATTTGTTTTTTCACGTGATAACTCGTTTAAACTTGTTTGGCAGAATTGTAACCTAAATAGGGTGCAGAAATCCCGAGTCAGAGACGCTACAGGCTCACTTTCTTGTTAGGTTATCCTGCTTAGTGAAATCCTCTGGATACAGCTGACGCGCAGGTGAGGATTCAAATGACTCAAGAAGAGGAGTGAAAACCGACGCGCCGAGTAATCCGTCTAAATCACTCATTAATTGCTCGGCACTGGCATGGGGTTCATTACAGCAAAACTGATATTGACTGATTAGGGTAGTGAGCCGGGTATTGTGTTGTTCTTGTAAAATGTTATCGGCCAAAATGAAAAAGTATGCGCTACCCCAGTAAGCCGAGGGATATTGCTTGTTACTCATTAAGCGCCTTGCAATAGAGGCAGGGGGTAAATCACTGTTGAACCATTTTAAATGCGGAGCGATTTTCTTGGTATAATTCTGCTCTGTTGTACCTGCTAATATGCCTGCCTTTGCCATGACTTGATACTGCATAAAACTGGCGAATCCTTCTGCAAGCCAAGCGTATCTGCTGCCTAAATAGGGAATGGCTAAGTGGCTTATCTCGTGATAAATCGTCCAGTCATTGATGAATTTATCTTGCTGAAAGCGGCTATCCACGTGCAGATAAATACGTTGAGGGTTATCTCGACGTGTGTAAGCCCATGGCACAGGTTGATTTGATTTTTTCGGCACCAAGTGGAATATCAATCGTGATGGATATACGCCTAGTGTATCCCGCGTGGCGTTAACGCCTACTTTGACCCACTGGGTTAGCTTGGCCTTGTCAGGGGTACTAAAGCGTTTAAAACCATGAATTTCAAACTGGTCGAATTCTCCAGCGTTGATGCGTTTTATACGACTTTCGACCCGCTCGACTCGCGCTGCTTGGGTGTCAAGTGATGATGAAGCACCTAAAGAAGGCTGGCTTAAAAAAGCGCATAACAAAAGCAATAGGGCAGGAAAAAGGCTCAGCGCTATCGTATAGCCCGATTTGCAGGGCGGCGCTTTCCTGCATGCCCGGAGCACACCTATACTTTTAAATAGGCTCATACCGTTAAGCGCTCGATAAATATGCATTTAGCTGAGGCAGCGATTGAACATCTGAATAGCCATTTGGTAGCAATGAATTGCTAATACAGGGTCGTACCTTTCTCCTTCATCACGCATAAAGGCGTGCTGGGCATTTAGCTCATGCCAGGTGTAGTTAAGATTGTGATCCTGCATTGTTTTATTAATTAACTCTCGACCTTCGCGAGATACGTGGGGATCTTGCTTGCCAAAAATCATGCACAACTCAGCATTAATTTTAGCGCATTGACTTAGCGAGTCGTTGCCCTGTGCGCAAGGTAAGGTATTAGAGTGAATATCGGTTGGATATAAACAAAAGGCCCCTGCGATCCTTGGATTCAATGCTGCCCTAAAAGCAAGATGACCGCCTATGCAAACACCCATGCTACCCATTTTCCCGTTACAGTAACTTTGTGTGTCGATAAAGTTGAGCATACTTTGGGTGTCGCTGTCGTGCTGCTCAAGTGGCTTTGTAAATTTATCGGCATTTCCTTTATCTTTGCCTACGTCATCATAAGCAAGTACGGTACCCATGGGATTTAACTCATGAAAAACCTCAGGCACTAACACAACAAAACCGTGGCCTGCGAGCAGTTTAGCACTGCGAGTAATCGGCGCGGTTTCTTGAAATATTTCAGAATAAAAAATAATGCTTGGGTAAGTGCCCTGGGCTATAGGCCGATATATCGAGGTTTGCATATCGCCGCTAGGTGTTGAGATGGTACTTTGATGAGATTGAATGATCATGAATGGTGGTTGTCGTTAGAGAGTGATGGAACATAAGAGTAATGGAAGGGGCGTAAACTTTGAAGAAAAAGATACTATTGGCTGTGCAGGAAAACCTTAAAGCTGATACATTAGCGCCGCAAAAATTAATCTAACAGGAGTAGAACCATGTTTAATGTAAATGAATATTTTGAAGGTAACGTAAAATCTATCGCTTTTGATACAGCGGTTGGCAACTCTACTTTAGGTGTTATGGCTCCTGGTGAGTATGAATTTGCAACCTCAAAACACGAAACCATGAGCGTGGTAAGTGGCGCGATGACGGTTTTATTGCCAGGTGAAACAGAATGGAAAACATTCGCCGCCGGCCAAGTATTTACAGTAGATGCAAACGTAAAATTTAAAGCGCAAGTATCTGTTAATACTGCATACCTTTGCGACTACGTATAGTTGCTAACTGACTAAACGTTAGGGCCTGAGTATCAAATATGCAAAAAACGGTAAAGAAGCTAGATAACAATGTGATTAAAGCGCTGACAATAGTTTGTGAGCAAGCTAAACAAGAAGTGCCTGGCTTTGAGTGGATAACACATACCGCCAGCTACGATCGTTTTCCGGGCAGCTTAGCGGTTATTTGCGTGTTTGATACTCAAGCCTCAATAGAGCAAGCCCAAGCGCAACAACTAGATGTGTACTTGCGTCGTCAGATCCAAGGGCAACTACTCAAAGTTGGGATCAAGCTAAAAGATGCCAGACACCACGTGCGCTATGACAGCGAGCAAGCCTGTGAAGCACAAAATAACGGTAATTGGCAGCAGCGTTTAAAACTACATTAAGACCATTTAGCCACAAAAATTATGCTGAGATTTTGGTTTAAAGAGTTCCCTCAATATCCTTGTGACCATACGGATTATTTGTAGTAGCTCAGACTTGATCTGACAGTTACCCGTTTTTCAATTGGTGCTGTCAGTTTAGATTTGAGCTAAATTTTTATTCGCCCAGATCGTTTTCCCATCGAGTAATGTTTCCATTGGCGTTCTGCCGCAGCACATTTTGCCCATATGAGTTCGTTCATTGTTGTAGGTTTCGATCCAATCGTCTAGATCTTTTTGTAATTCCTCCATTGTTGAGTACAGTTTTTTACGGAATGTTATCTGATAAAACTCATTCAGAATGGTCTTGTGAAAGCGCTCGCAGATCCCATTTGTTTGAGGGGACATAGCTTTCGTCTTGGTATGCTCTATGTCATTGATTGCCAAATAGAGCTGATAATCATGGTGGTCAACACGGCCACAATATTCTGTGCCTCTGTCAGTTAGTATTCTCAGCATTGGCAGCTCGTGACGTTCGAAGAACGGCAAGACTTTATCATTGAGTATATCAGCAGCAGTAATAGGCGTTTTGGTCGTGTAGAGCTTTGCAAAAGCGGTTTTACTGTAGGTATCAACGAAGGTCTGCTGATAGATCCTGCCAACCCCTTTTAGGTTGCCAACGTAAAACGTATCTTGTGAGCCAAGGTAGCCGGGATGTTCCGTTTCGATCTCGCCACAAGCTTCGTCATCGTGCTTTTTCTTCTCAAGTGCCGCTATCTGAGCATCACTAAGAATGATCCCTTCATTAGCTACTTTTTCTTCCAATGCCTTAAGACGTTTTTTGAAGTTTTCGAGGTTGTGCCTTAGCCAGATTGAGCGTACACCACTGCCTGAGACAAACACACCAGCTTTGCGTAGCTCATTGCTGGTTCGATGCTGGCCGTAAGCTGGAAACTCAACGGCTGACTCTATCACCGCCTTCTCTGTTTGCTCATCAACTCTGTTCTTGAGGTTAGGTGTTCTGCGACTACGATTGATCAATGAATCAATACCACCTTCCTCAACCAGTTCTTGATATCGATAGAAAGTATCGCGTGAAACGCCCATCACCTTACAAGCTTTTGAGACGTTTCCAAGTTCCTCAGCTAAATTGAGTAAACCTGCTTTGTGTTTAATAATTGGATTGCTAGTATGCAACATGAGAGTTACCTTGTTGTTTTGATTAAAAGATTCGACACCTTTATCAAAATGGGTAACTCTCTCTTTTTCAAGAAGAAATGTCAGATTAAGTCGAGACTAATTCACTTTACTATAAAACTGTGGCCAATATGACTTGACCACTACATACAGCTTTGGGCAAATAAAGGGAATGCTAATTACTTTTACTGCTCTGAAAGTTTGTAGATTTAACTCCCAATAATCCTGTTAGAAACTAACTTTAAGTTTTAAGCCAACATTTAGCTTCGATCAGAATTTATATGTTTGTGTCAACGGTTCAGTATCATGCGCAGTACAAATGGTTAATGTTGGCTACTTTTATAAGATTCATACATGTCCTTTTTGTCCGCGAACCATTCCATAAACTCAATGTTAACAAAAATGCTATTGTCTCCGCCTCCTCGACTAACCATGCCAAAACTGAAAGTATTGTTGATGTGCAACATTACACCATGTCCAACACTTCTGCCTTGTTCTCTATCTGCGTAGACAGATGCTAATGAAACTCCCCAAGGTAATTTCGCATCCCAGTCGTTTATGCCTATCCATTCAACAGCTATTCCAATTTCATTCTTTCCGCCACCTTGCGCATCGGAAAAATGATCAATAACTAAGGACGGGTGTAACAAAAAATATTGAAATTTTGGAGGCGCTTGTAAGTTTAATCCATCAGATAGTTCATCTGAATAAATATATGATGTAAACAATATGTCCAATGGTGTTTGAAATCGAGATTCATCACTGAACTTTGTCCAATCATCTCTAATTTGTCTGATATCAAATAGCACCTGATCAGTGTAAGTCTTCCTAATAAAATGATTATGTAAATTAGTTACGCTTTGAATATCATTAAAAAACGCTAAACACGAACTGTAATTATGACTTTGACATTCGGTTTCCATTTCTGGGCTAGGGTTTCGTACACCTATTCTGCGCTTCACTGGGCCATGAAATCCAAAATTATTGCCAACCACATATCCAGCAGTATATTCGTATGTGTCGGACTCTAATTCTAAAAGTGGGTTGTAGTTATGCCATTCTAATTTCGCTCTTTTTACGTCAGGAAAATGAGCTTCTGAAAAAGCATTGTAGTAAAAGTTAAGAAGTTCATCTTTAGCACCATACACCTCACCACCAGTAAGAAACACTCGATCTTCTGATGCTCTTATTGGGTCATCCAAAATGGATTTACAAGTTTGCTGTGCAAATTTCTTTGAGGCATTGTATAGATTCTGAAGTACAGGTTCTGGGCTTAAATCCAGTGATTCACTACAGTCAATTTGAATGTCCTGACTGAAACTGAGTGAACTCCAAAAAACAAATAATGTCATGCAATACGTTGTTTTCATTGAATTTCCTTATTTCTTTGGGCCTTTTTCTTCTATAAGCTTGTACGCATCACTAATCAATTCATACAACTCGATCAATGCTTTAACGAGACTTAGTGAAGTACCTGCTGTTCCTATTTGAGACTCAAGGTCTCGAATCGCCTTCTTAATTGCTTCAAGATGATCAGAAATAGGCCCACTAAGCGTGGTCTTGCGGTATTTCTGTTTCGCCTCCTGTCTTTGCGCTAATGAGAAAGAAAGAGTTGAAAACTGAGATAAAAATTCTCCACCAACCTCTGGATCTGCAAGGTACTCTGTTAGGCTATGCGGATTAATCGAACTATTAGTGCCATCGGGTCTTCGAATCTCATTCGTTCTTATCAAATCACCCCACTGAGGATCTAAAGAGTATCGCTTAAAGACCGTAAAAGGGTCATATTGATTATAAACTGGATAGTAAAGATAACTTACACCTTCATTGTCATCATTGTGATCCCGAACGATAGAATGATCTGGGTCCTCTAGCCGGGTTAATAAGTGCGTCATTCTTGATACATTGGCAACCATCCAAAGACCGTCAATTGCATAATTTGCAAACTTAATATGATTAGGCCGGTCTGGCTCATTTGACTTCAAGACTAATTTGGTCAATGAATCATGCATGACAGCGGTTCCCAAACTATGGGCCAAAATAACAACAGGTCTTATATTTGTGGGCGTGTCTTTGGCTTCTTTTAACGTACTAAGTACCGTCTCCATACAACGGGAAAGTATGGTCTCCCTTAATGTTCCGAACAAACAGTACATTACGACATCAAGCCAGTGTGTATACAAAAATCCATCTTCTTTGAGTTTCGCTTGAAGATTAACAATCTTTTGGATGAGTTGCGGTCCAGCCGAGAGGTATTGGGTTAGAGCCTCTGCTTCGTCCCCCATCTCTTGGCGCTTCTCATCTAGATATTCAGAGTAATTAAACTCTTTAAAATCAAATTCTGAGTCTGGGTCGAATGAATCAACATCAAAGAAAGTTGAGCATTCCTTGAGGCCTCTCCTTACCTCCTCTGTAATACCTCCGGAATTATGTGTCCCCATTCCGTGTATTAAAAGTACTATAGGTTTAACTGCCATGTTTACCTCCCAATTGAATACTAATATCTAAAACGAGAAACGTTGTTATCGTTTTTAACTGGTGCACCATTGAAAATTTTGGCGGAAAAAGGCGAGAATGAAGACAAATCAATTTTTCTTTGAATAGAATAACACTAGAAATTAGATCTAAAGAAAGCTGCTCTATAGGTAGAGTAGATTCTAAAGAAATTGACTTTATCGTTTTGAAGGGAAATGAATGTAACGACATGTCCATATTGAGCCCTCATCCTTGATAATTACAAAACACTTTGTTTAATAATTGTACAATCCTTCTGTTTGTCAAATTTGAATTAGGTCGACTTCCCAGAATTTGCTAGACACTGTTAACAGTTAGAATATAACTACAACCAGAGGTGTTTAAGAGAAGAGCCAAACGGTATACCGATGAGTTTAAGATTGAAGCGCTCAAACAGAACTCCCTGCCACATGAAACCCTTCCAAGAAATAAATGTAAAATATGGGGAGGCGCAAATGAAATCTGGAACTTCTATTTTATTTGCATTTCCTAATTTAAAGTCACAAGGCAATCATCGCTTTTGACATTAACAAATGAGGGCAGTAATGGGTTGACCCTATTGTCTAGGGAAATAGTTTCCCCTTTTTTCATCAATCGAATAGCAGATTTTCTTTGATAATTCACCATTTGAGATTCAAGGGCTAACAATTCTTCGCTGAAATCCCCAATAAGTTTGTTTGCTGGATACAAACGCTCTTGTTTTGATCGAAATATATCATCCCAATGGATCGGAACTATTCGTGTCGCCCCTACAGAGGCAACTGTTTCATCGAAATAGTTGTTTTGCTTTTCAATATCTAAATCGTTTAGTTTCGAAATGCCTAAAAATATCCAATCGGCCTTTACTAGATTTAAAGATCCTTGTTTGATACCAGTAATCGATAGGGTCAGAGACCTTGATTTATATTATGCCTTTAAAACTCTCGGATTTCCTATCACCACCTCTAGCTAATGGCACTACTCTTCTACCCGTTTGCTGCTCAACCTGCTGTTTGAATCGATTTTCACCTAACACCCACGCTTTATATGTTGCATCCCGTATTTCCTGCAATGTCAGTTCAGGTATTTGCTGTTTAAACAGATATTTATAAGCCTGTTTACGTGCTTCTTGGTTCGTGCCAAGTGATAGATAACAGTGATGAGGTGACAATAACGCCACGTCTTTATTCAGTGCATTTCCGTGGTAACTTGACCAAGGGTATTCCGCTGGATGCTCCACCATATTAGCCCTTACAGGATTAAGCTCAATATAACGACTCACTAACAAAAAATACTTCTCACTATCGACTAAGGTAGATTTATATCGCCCTTCTCATAACGTCCCTGTACGTTGATAGGTTTTATTAATGTACATAACATAATACCGTCCCAGAGAATGCATAAGCTGACTGGCACCCTTTTCTGTTTCGGGTGTCATGAGAAGATGCACATGGTTGGTCATCAAAACGAAGGCATGTACATTCACATGGCACTTTTTTGCGTAGTCTTTGAGTTTATCGAGATAAACCGTGTAATCTTGTTCAGAAAAAAAGCAAACCTGACGGTTATTGCCACACTGAACAACATGTTGAGGTATATTTGGTAGATTCAATCTAGGTAATCTCGCCATTCTCGTACCCTAAAATAAAAACTATCCTAAGTGTAGATGATTAAACTTGAATACCATCGTCTCTGACCCCTTTGAATTCTTTAATCTTTGCAAAACGCATCTACGTCACGAAGAGTGTTGATACTTTTGATCTTAATGATTGAAAGTTTTTAGTGGAAAGTGAGTGTTGAAGACTAAGCGATGGATTGGGTGACATGGTCGGCAAATGGCCTAACTTAGTGCTTGAGACAATTTAACTATTCTAATTTTTGAATTTATTTATAATTTTTTACTTAAATATCGGCTACATTACTCAGATATAAGCCTCACTTTTAAGCATGTTGTTTGGCGAATGTTATCGTCATCTTGTCTCAATACCATTTTGCTACTAGGAACCAGTCGTGTTGTATCTTTTCACCGTATTAATGATTACTTGCGGCTGCGTCTTTCTGCTGATCAGTGTTCGCCCTGTTAATCATATCTACAAAACGGATAGCAATTTAGGATGGCTAGTATTAAGCAGCCTAGTCGTATTTTTTGTATTCGGTTACTTTGGTGTTTTCTATTATTTCGTGCAAAAAATGACGATTAATACTGCGGATGTGATTGTTTCGGCAATCATGATGGCGGGTGGCTTTTTTGTATTTTTAGTGACAAGGCTTAGCTTAAAAAGCATGGTGAAACTGAACCAGCTTGCAGCCCAAGAACGCAGTAATTTGTTACATGATCCTTTAACGGGTTTGGCTAACCGAGCGTATTTGATGCAAACCATGCAGGCACATATTGCCAACGAAGAGCCATTTGGCTTATTGATCCTCGACTTAAATCACTTCAAGCAAATTAATGATGGGTTAGGCCATTATTTCGGTGATGTACTGCTTTGTCAGGTAGGACGAAAAATCAGTCAAGACCTGCCAAATACGTGTACCTTGTATCGTTTAGGCAGTGATGAATTTGCCATAGTATCGGCTACGACGACAAGTGAAAGCACAAACCAAATCGACAATATCGCACAGTTGATTCACAGCACGATTGACAAAAATTTCGAGATTGAAAACCACGAGCTTAGCGTTAGCGCGTGTATAGGGGGAACAGATTTCCCTAAACTTGGTCGTTCTCCGGATATACTGCTTGGCCAAGCGAATTTGGCTTTGTATGAAAGTAAGAAAAGCACTAGCCCTTTTACCCATTATTCGCCAGCACTTGAAACAAGTGCAGCTGATAACTTAGATATTGCGACCCGCTTAAAGCAAGCTATTGCGTTGGAAGAGTTTGAACTTTGGTATCAACCTATCATCGACTTATCCGATGGTAGCGTGAAAGGGGCTGAGGCGTTGATTCGCTGGCCCCAATCAGATGGAAGTTATATCGCCCCGGATAAATTCATTAAAATCGCAGAACAAAGCCTGTTAATAACCCAAATAACCCAATGGGTGATGAATATAGTCAAAGAGGATATTCATTTATTCAATCAAACAAACTTGAGCTTATGCGTGCACCTTAACTTGTCGGTTAAAGACCTGCAAAGTTCTTACTTGGTGGATAATATTAACGCGGTATTCAGTCAATGCGATTGGACTAAACATGGCCTGATGTTAGAAGTCACAGAGAGCGCGATGATGACAGATGTAGCGAGGGTCAAAACGACCATGGCGGAGATTGCAAACACAGGGTTGGCCTTCAGTATTGACGACTTTGGTACAGGCTATTCTTCGTTAGCGCTATTGCGCGACTTACCCGTGAACCAGATAAAAATCGACCGCTCTTTTGTGAGTAACATTCTCAAAAGTGAAGATGATTTGGCAATCGTTAAATCGACCATTTATTTAGCGAAACAATTGAGCTGTAGCACTGTTGCTGAAGGGGTTGAGGACGCCCAGACTGGGCAGCTACTTAAGTCACTGGGCTGCGATCACGCCCAAGGCTACTATTATAGTAAGCCGTTAAAAAGAGAATCGTTTCTTGAATTTGCTGATTCTCATCGGGCGGCTACTCAATAAGATCCCATTTCATTCAATTAACTCGCTGGGACAATAAGAATCGATGGGGTCAGAGACCTTGATTCACTACTCTTCTACCCGTTTGCTGCTCAATCTGCTGTTTGAATCGATTTTCACTTAACACCCACGCTTTATATGTTGCATCCCGTATTTCCTGCAATGCCAGTTCAGGTATTTGCTGTTTAAACAGATATTTATAAGCCTGTTTACGTGCTTCTTGGTTCGTGCCAAGTGATAGATAACAGTGATGAGGTGACAATAACGCCACGTCTTTATTCAGTGCATTTCCGTGGTAACTTGACCAAGGGTATTCCGCTGGATGCTCCACCATATTAGCCCTTACAGGATTAAGCTCAATATAACGACTCACTAACAAAAAATACTTCTCACTATCGACTAAGGTAGATTTATATCGCCCTTCCCATAACGTCCCTGTACGTTGATAGGTTTTATTAATGTGCATAACATAATACCGTCCCAGAGACTGCATAAGCTGACTGACACCTTTTTCTGTTTCGGGTGTCATGAGAAGATGCACATGGTTGGTCATCAAAACGAAGACATATACTTTCACATGGCACTTTTTTGCGTAGTCTTTGAGTTTATCGAGATAAACCGTGTAACCTTGTTCAGAAAAAAGCAAACCTGACGATTATTGCCACGCTGAACAACATGTTGAGGTATATTCGGTAGATTCAATCTAGGTAATCTCGCCATCCTCGTACCCTAAAATAAAATCTATCCTAAGTGTAGATGATTAAACTTGAATACCATCGTCTCTGACCCCTTTGATTCAATCTCTGCCCCCTTTGATTCACCTTTGATTCAAAGCCCCATTTTAGAACGACTAGGCTTAGATTCAGCTCAACGGCAGCGGAGAATGACCAAAGCGAAAGCGTTGTTAAAACGCGCCTGAAACAACCTTAACGAACACATTC
>OJBR01000161.1_pt1 | contig 40342 bp, 42 predicted proteins | sample 1591161 | NCBI WGS metagenome assembly OJBR01 (sample SAMN05416803, study PRJEB24817) | seawater metagenome | isolation source: Sea water | place: Canada:Atlantic | collected 2013-07
TACGAGATCTAGTACGGTCTCGTGGGCTCGGAGATGTGTATAAGAGACAGGAGTTCCTCAAACGTCCTGAAACACACATCTTCAAGTAGCTTGGGTATAAGTAAAGGACTAAGCTAATTCAACTATAGACCACATCACATCATAATTTTTAAAATTTCCATAAGCACTAACTGGTGGTTTCACATTATGGAATGCAGTGCTAGTTAATAAGGCTCTAAATAAAGCTCCCTTCCCTCAAAAAACGCAAAAAAAAGACCAAGCTAAATGAATACCAAAAGGTATAGCTTGGTCTTTGCTTTTATAGCCGTTAGTAGTTAAATAACGTAAAGATACGATTTGTTACCTTACTAAATCTCGTTGTTCTACTCAGCTGCCTTGGTCTTATATTTTTCAAACCACGCAAGAGTATGCTCAATTTTAGTAATCATTCTCGATGGTTTTCCCGCGATACCATGAGGCGAGCCTGGTACTTTGACTAACACAGTATCAACCTTTCTTAATTTCAGCGCTTGATAGAACTGCTCAGTTTGCGCCATTGGTGTACGTAAATCTTCTTCACCTGTCATCAACATAGTTGGTGTTGTAACGTTACCTACTAATGACATTGGAGAACGCTTCCAATAATGTTCAACGTGTTCCCATGGCATTCCAGGGAATTGTGTCGGTATTTGCCCTAAACCACTATCCGCAGTTAGCACTTTACTTAACCAGTTAATAACCGGTTTAACCACTACAGCGGCAGAAAAACGATCGGTTAAGCCAATAGCATAAGCCGTTGCAATACCGCCAGCAGAGCCGCCAGCAATAAACAAATTATTTTCATCAATAAAGCCCAAGCCCAACATAGCATCAACACCTGAGTTATGATCGGCAAAATCTTCTTTCGAACTGTATTTATACTTCAATAACATGGCAAAACGCTCGCCGTAAGAACTACTACCGCGATGGTTATCATAAAACACCACATAACCTTGCGCTGCAAAGCGTTGAAGTTCAGCAGAGAAATGTGGGCCGTAAGCTAAGTGTGGACCACCATGGATCTCTAAAATAAGGGGATACTTTTTCTTAGGGTCGAAGTTTGGAGGGGTAACGTACCAACCCTGAATAGGCTCATCATCAAATGATGATTTATAATTAATTTCAGTGACTTTACCTAGGTTTTTATGTGCCAATAAATCTTCATTTAATTGTGTTAGTTTAACAATTTTTTTACGGGTGTTAATAACTGCAACATCTGCTGGACGTGAACTACTACCTTGCGTAAAGGCCATATAACCTTCACTTGAGGCGGTAAAACCACCACTGATATAAGGACGACCAATGCTACTTCCTACTAGAGTATCCGTTAAGTCTTTAACTTTACCTTTGGTTGAGATAGTCGCCAATTTACGCTTACCAAAATCATCATAAGTCATCGCTAACAACGAGCTTGATAACCATTGTGGGTCTTGGACAGAGCGGTCAAAATCACTCGCAATCTCACTCGTTTTTTTAGACTTCCAATCCATAATATTTAATTTGGCATTACGATAAGGGTTCAATGCGTTAGAAGTCGACAAAAAGGCAAGTTTCTCACCATTTTCAGAAAACACAGGATTAAATTCTTTACCCGGTGTAGAAGTTAATTGCGTTAGCTCACCATCTTTTACCATCACTTTAAATAAATCACCTTCAAGTGATTTATATTCCCAATCTGAAATACGATTTGCTGAAAAAACGATAGCATCACTTTTTTTATTCCAAGCAAGCTTTCCTTTATGATGAAAATTCCCTTGAGTGATCTGACGTGGAGTACCACCCTCACTAGGTAAAACAAAAATATGTTTGTAACCCGGTTTAAGCAATCCACGGCCATCTGCTTGATAATATGCTTGATCAATAACAACGACAGGTTTTGACCATTTAGCCCCTTTAGGCTTTTTAGGCATGTTGGCAATAACCGTTCTTTTATCGGCAACAAGTTGTGTAAACGCCAGCCATTTTCCATCTGGCGACCAAGTTAAACTGCTCACACCGCCTTGCACTTGGCTAACTAAAGCTGTGCGATTTTGTTTAAGGTAATGCACGTGTATTTGATAACTGCCGGTTAAATTACTGACAAAGGCAATTTTTTCGCCATCAGCTGACCAACGTGGTTGTGAATATTGTTTGTCATCAGAAAAAAGTGGTAACTGCTTTTTACTGTCAACATCAACCAACCATAAGTTTTTGTTTTTATCATCAGTCATAATATTGTTTGAATTTCTGATATAAACAATTTTTTCGCCATCTGGAGATATTTGCGGATCGCTGGCATATTCCAGTGAAAAAATATCTTTAGCTTCAAAGAGGTTACTAGCCCCTGTACTACTAGCAACAGTGGTATTTGCCACCGTTATGAAAGGTGTCGCTAGAACACTAACAGCAAAAGCTAATCGACAAGAAAAGCGAGAAAAAGAACGCATTGGTTTACTCCAATATAAAAGTGAGCGTTAAGGCTGGCTCACCGAATGATGAATAACAATCTATTATTGTATACAAAATATTTTAAATGCACAGGTCATTTACTGGCTTTTGTCTTATATCTTGGTGAGTTAGTCGCAAGTGAAAGGTTAAATATCTTAAAAGACGATATTAATAGTTAAATTTTCAGTGTGATACACTCTTTATAATTTGCTTACCCAATATTTATTCTCCAAGGAAAATTCATGAAAAAATTTATGCTGGCCGTCGGTTTTTCAACGCTACTACTGGGCTGCTCTGATAATGAAGTCGGTGATGTTTCATTAGGTATGTTTACGCTCAAGGATATTAAACTAAATACCTTAGTTGACCCGATAGTGCCGGGCGTTACTTGTCATATAGCAAGTGTTGAAGCGAATTTGAGCTTGTCTGATCCCAGTGATAGTTCAATCGCTTGTCGTCAAACAGGTGAAATCACCTCAGCTATGATCGCTCAAATAGATAAAAGTAAATCTGGCGAAGTGGTCTTTAAAAAATCAAAAAGCATCTTTTTTAAAACCATGAAAGTAAGACGTATTTATGACGCCCAAAATCAAACATTGATGTATTTGTCTTACGCGACCAAAGAAACATCAGGAAGTTTTAAGCATAGTCTTTCTACGGTTCCGTTATGGGGAACTAAAGCCTATACAGCACCACAAATCATCTTAAAAAATGATGGGTAAATCCGCTTTGAATACCGTAACGAAATAAGAAAGTTTAATTACTAAGTGGCTGGCTGCACATAATCATTAAAATAACTATTCACCGATAATGAAATGATCACTGAACTCCACAGTGATCATTATCGCTTATCACAATCAACATAGAAGCCATTTTTGACTTAAACATGCTAATTAAACTAAGCTGAGCTTTATAGCAATTAGCATCAATACAAATCCTGCTACTTTATCAACTTTTTGTTTTTGTCGATTGAAACGAGGCAATATGCTTGGGTGTGATAACAATAAAGCCACACCGCTGTACCAAATAAAATGTGCCAACACTATGATCAAGCCATAACTTATTTGCATTATTATCGGGGTATCTATCGACACCACTTGCGTAAAAATACTTAAGAAGAAAATAGATGTTTTGGGGTTTAATATATTGCAAGTAAAGCCTAAACGTAATGCCACAAAAGCTGACATTTGAGTCGTTGAACTGCTTTGGTCTTTATTTAAACTCTCGCGTGTTGTTAATAACTGCCAAGCAATATAAATAAGATAAGCCGCACCTAAATATTTGATTGCTGAAAATAACCATGGCGAATTTGCTATCACTACTGCTAATCCAGCAATAGAATAGCTGGCGTGAATACAAACAGATAAACACATACCTAAGCTCATATATAAACCTGCAAAACGGCCATTGTAGATGCTCGTACGTGTCACCATCACAAAATCAGCGCCGGGTAGCATAGCCATAAAAATAGCAATTGTGCTCACCGCTATAATTTCTGCCATATAAGTATTTATTAACAATTCCATATTTACCTCTTACAATTTTAAGTTTGCTCGCAGCAACTCATTTATTACTATGCAACTATGTTAATATATGATTTATTTTAAACAATACAGTTAATTGACAAAGGACTTGTGCCTCATGAACACAAATAAATTAATCCCTTTATTATCTGATATGGCTATTTTTGTCACTGTGGTCGAGCAAGGAAACTTTAGTAAGACAGCAAAAAAACTTGGGGTCACACCTTCAGCAGTGAGCCGTCAGATTAGTAGGTTAGAAGATGCGTTAGGCATCAAACTATTGCAGCGTACTACAAGGCAACTGGCGTTAACGGAGTCAGGTAAGTTAACCTTTGATTATTGTAAACAGATGGTTGAGTCTGCGGATCAAGCAGTTAATGCCAGTCGCTCTGCAACATCGACGGTTAGTGGGCTGTTGCGAGTATCAGCGCCAAAATCACTTGCGAACAAGGTGTTACGACCACTATTTGTTGAATTTTTAAAATGCTATCCGGACATTCAGTTACACTTAAAAGTAACCGACCGTATTTTAGATCCTATTCATGACGGTGTTGATTTCTTGATTCATATTAATGATTACCCGATTGAAGCCTTAGTAAATATTAAAATTGGTCGCGTTGAACAGGTTTTATGTGCCAGCCCTGAGTTCCTAAAAAGTCATACACCACCAACACACCCCGATGATTTAAAATATTTATCATGTATTTGTTTAGGCGAAAACATGGTCGATAACCGTTGGCGCTTTATTAATGAAAATCAACAAACAACCGTACAAGTGGCAGGTTCATATCTACTTAACCACAGTGACATGCGTCGAGATGCGATAGAACAGGGTTTTGGTATAGGGCCATTGCCGGATTATATCGCGCAACAGGGTATTAAAACGGGGAAGCTCATTCCATTATTGGAAGGTTGGCAATTAACAGGGAGTTACCAAGGTGATATTTGTTTACAGTATGTACAAAGTAAATACCTACCTAATAAAAACCGTGTGTTTATCGATTTTATGAAACAAAAGTTACTTATAATCCAGCCTGATTCGTAAGTGGTGGTTAGGGTCTGCTTTATTGTTTAATGAGTGATCATGATGAAATTACGCTTTGGGTAAGATCACATTAAATTGAGCGCCTTGTAACTCAGCTGAGTTTTCAATAATAATCTCGCCGTGGTGCCACTCAACAATTCGCTTAACGATGGCAAGGCCCATTCCGTAGCCTTTCACTTTTTTCTCCGTACTTTCTCCGCGAATAAAAGGTTTAAGAATTTTTTCCCTTTGATCTGCTGGGATCCCAGGTCCATTGTCAGCAACCGTTATAACAATAGTACTGTCTTGCGCTATTATTTTAACCGCTATTTTTCCTTTACAATACTGATGGGCGTTTTGTAATAAATTACTCATCAAAATCATCAAATAGGAGAGATCACCATCAACGAATACCGCTTGCTTTGGTGCATCAAAAGTTAGTTGAACATCATCCTGACTTTTGTTTTTAATACAAGTCGCCGTCAGTGCTGAAAAATCAACTGGCGCTTTATTTATAGTAATTAAGGTTTGATCTAAACGCGCATAACTCAATAAGCTCTCTACCAAATCGACCATTTCATCAACGTTATCACTAATGCGCTGTTCAAAACGTTTTCGCAAGACAGGGTCATCTTCTTCTTGAATGGTATCAATGCCAAAGCGGATACGTGCAAGCGGTGTGCGTAAATCATGAGAAACGGCACTACTAAGCAGTTTTATATCAGTCACTAAATCATCGATACGCTGCGCCATGCGATTGAACTCTAATTCTAAATCACGAATATACGAAATAGAGCCAACATCAATACGTTGGTTTAGATTACCTTCACCAAATGACTTGGCCGTTTGACGCAAAGTCATTAACCTTCTCATTAGCGGATAAAGCCAAAGCAACATTAATAACAGTACGGCTAGATAAAATAGACTGGTCAGTAAAATGGGTAAAAATGAGTTATTTTGATGAACCGTTACCGGGGGAGTTGTGAGCACTAAAAGTTCATCCGTAGCTGGCAGGTAAAAATGCATGGCGATACTATCATCGGTTTCAAGTAATAACGGCTGCCCTGCGACTAAGTCGGTGAGTAAAGGTTGCGGTAGGGGGAAATTCGTTAACGGTTTCAAACGTAATGACAATGTCCTTTCACTCGGCCATTGTTGGATAAATTCTTGACGATTATCAATACCAGAGAGTGCGATTGATAAGTGAGTGCCTACTTGCTCTAACGTATCAATGACACTCTGCTGGCCACTCGTTTCTTGATTTGACTGCGTAGCACTTTGATCAAGGTTTTGGTTGAGGTATTGGTTATAAATACCATCAAACATCCAACCTAAACCTATGGTTGCGATAAGCACCACGGCGACTAATGAAAGTGTCAAATTACGCATTAAGTTTACCTAGTAATATTAAGAAGAAGGCCGTTAGGTTTTATTATAAAAAATTATACTTACCAGACATCATTAGCAAATAAATAACCTTTGCCCCAAATCGTTTTGATACGAAAAGGCTCTGATGAATCATCTTTTAGCTTTTTACGTAACCTTGAAATGCGTAAATCAATAGAACGATCAAAACCATCATAATCAAAACCACGAAAATGACTGACCAACTCTTTTCTCGACACAACCTGCCCAGCTTTTGTGGCAAGAAACCATAAAACATCAAATTCATTAGAGGAGACTTTGATCGACTCGCCGTCCAGAGTAACGCTTCGGGCTTGTTCACTAATGACCAAACCGCTAAATTTTAATACGCCTTTGGATTCAAGTTCGTCATCCGTTAACTGCTGAACCTTACTTTTATCTGCTGTTCTAGATTTATCTTCTCGACGAAGTAACCCTCGAATACGGGCTAATAATACTCTGGCTCTCACGGGTTTAGTAATATAATCATCGGCTCCCATTTCAAGCCCAAGCACTTCATCAATTTCTTCATCACGTGCGGTGATCATAATAATAGGGTTATCAAAGGTGGCTCGCACTGTTTTACAAACGTCGAGCCCATCCATGCCTGGCAACATGCCATCAAGTAAGACAATATCCGGATTGAGAGATTGTATAAGATCAACTGCATCATCACCGCGATGGCAAGTAGTAACCTTAAATTCACGTCCTATTAAATAATCAGCAATCCACTCAGCGAGATCAATATCATCTTCTACCAATAAAATATGCGGTCTCGCTTGTGCTGTCATTAACGCATTCCTCTACTCAAAACAATAATTACTCTTGCCATAACTTCTATTATCAGAAGCTATGGCTAAAAGTAAACTTAAAAGGTAAAACTAAAAGATACGCCATGACTTTCTTGGCTGACCTTTTTTCTTGTGTACCCATGCCATTTTTACTACCGCAGTGGCAACAGATAAACTTTCATTCTGACGCCTTAACGAAAATTCCAAATTGACCTTACTATCAAATGATTTTTTCATTTCACCCACAGAACTATTTATCCAACAATTGAGTGCTTTAGATTCCCCTGAGGTATATAAGCAATAATTGCCCGGCGTATCAACTTGCCAACTTAACTCGACAGAAACATAACAAGCCTGACCTTGGCGCATAGCAACACATTGCTCAGGACTTACCTTCATGCTAGCTTGAATATCGGTTGCATTCGCCACTGAACTTATTACCAGTAATAACATTAATAAGCAGGACGTTTTTATTTGTAAAAGCAGTCTTTGTAACCGCTTTTTAATTTTAGTAAGCTTTTTAGCGTGCATAATGATGCTCCCCTAAAAAACGAAAGTTAGTAGAAGACCGCCTCTAACACCGTCTTCAACGGCATCTTGACGAGTAGAAATACTACGATCTGATAGTGCGTTATAACCTACATAGCTACCGATAACCCAATCGGTTGTTAGTGGATATTCAATGCCGATCTCTGCCGAATAACTGATACCTGCCTTCGTTGACAAATCATCTTCAACCCAGGTTTGTACGCCATAAGGAGTCACTTCTTTTGAACGGTATTGTAACCCTAAGTTAGTGTACAAATTCCAGTTTCTAACTTGCCAGTCATAACTGTATGAAATAGAAGCTTCGATACCATCACTGCCTTCATCGTTGCGACTAACCGGTGAGTATATCAATTGCAATTGACTGTTTTCATAAAAGCCGGTCATTCTCAGACCTGCACGTTCATCTTCATTACGCGTTTGAATGCCTTCTAAACCTTCAATGCCCCGCGTACTGTATTGATAAAATAAATCGAAAGAATAATCATCACTATTATAGAAGTTGACTCCCCATGCTGGCATAGAGTACATACCTTGAATTCGTCTAGTACTTATTCCTGGTGATTCAATAAATAGTCCGAGTAACTGTACTCGGTAACTTATCGCTACATCAAATTCTGATTCAGTATCTTCATTCGAAGAAAGAGTATAATCATCGCCAAAACTGCTTATAGCACTGACATCAACATAAAAGCCATCACGACGATTATGAATGAGACGGTGAACTTTCTCACATTTTTCATCATCTTCATCACAGTTTCGAGATTCATGGTTTTCACATTCGCCGAAACAAACAGAAAACTCATCTTCTTCTTTTGATTCAGTTGTTGGCCCTTTCTGATCATTTACTGCTTTAGCTGTATTTTCACTTTCAACAATAACCTTTGCTTTCGTAATCTCGGCTATTTTATTATTTTCATCCGCATTAGTTGCTTGCTCATTCTTGTCACTGTTAACTTCGGCGGTATTTTTATTACTTATTGCCTGCGAAGTGGCTTCAGTAAGTTTCTCTTCGAGATCAGAATTTGCGCTAGCAGCAAAAGAAGTCAAAATGACACTGGAGGCAATTAGGCTAATGACGGCTATTTTTGTTATATTTTTCATATATTCCCTATGAACGTCTGTTTTTGTTAACCGTAATATTAACTAAGCTTTGCAAAAATAGACGTAACACAAATTAAGCTGATGTATCAATTTGTATCATGTTTTAACGCAATAATAACATCGCTTTACATTATGAGGAATCAAGATAAGGTCAATTGAATTAATAAAGGTTATAACTCCCCTTTTAAAAGAAGCAGTCAGAACAAAGCGGAAAAAACAATGGTAATACCAACCAGACTAACTAAGTGATCTTTTTAAATGGTCTAAATAGCCAATAACATCGTTGCTTTCAATCTCAATAGCCAGCTATTGCTCATTCAAGCGCCTTATTATTGAAAATTTATTCTCATTAAAATTTGAACCATTAATTAATCTGATTGGTATAAGAGTAGATGCTAAGGCTTTAGTAAAAAGTCCTTGAGCTAAACTGTATCGATATATTGGAAAGCCGCACTATATCGTTTAACAACTATAGTTAGAGTTTTTACAGGGGGGGGGAAATTCTAGCGAAAATATTTTGGTCTTCAGGTACTTTTGATCTAACCTGTTTTAAGGTCAGATCAATAGGGTAACCCGCTAAAGCTGCGACGGTAGATATAACAACAAGCGCTAATACGAATATTGCTCAAAGTCGGTAATCTCTCGTCTTAAACGGCGTTGCTCTTTAATTGATTCAATTTCACGCCATTTACGTTTTCGATCACTACCTTTAGCTTTACCTTTTTTATCAGGTCTTGTTAGTTCATCTTCATCGTCGAAAACATCCGTTTCATGCCAATATTCGTTATTCATAGTACTCTCCTCTCACTAACGTTAAATGGCAATTTAAGGGAGTTAGATGAAAGTAATATGAAACAAACATGACATTTTGATGAAAGCGCGAATTAATTAGTGGCTGTGACCAATCAAACTAATTCAATCACTTTACTTAGACTTGATTTTTAAACCTTTTAAGAATGCAGATAATACTTCATCAGAACAGTCTTTATAGTGCTTATTATTTACATTTCTAAAAAAAGCGCTTAGTTCATACTTACCTAAACTTAAATCAGCTAATTCAAGTGTAGCAATAACTTCTTCAGCTTTTAAAGACAAGGCTATTTTCACTTTATTAAAGATCATGTTATTGGTTAATTCTTCTTCAACCGGACGCTCTGGTCCATCACTAGGACCTCTTTTAGCAATGATAAGACCATTTAAAAAACTGGCAAATTGCACATCTTCTAATGGTTGATAAGCAGCATCATCTTTTTCTTTAAAGAAGTTTACAAGCTGTTCTGCACTTATCTCACACTGGCTTAACGCAAAAGTTGTCAGGATTGTTTCATCGGTTAAATCAAAGATAGTGCTGATGCGGCGAAGGAGGTCGTTATTAATCATTTAAGAGCCTAAAAGTTGTTTGCTTGAGCAGTGAGTAATTCATTGCTTGAGAAATATTTCTAAATATTGGCATAGTATAACTGACTATAATACCGATCGTACTAATTTATTGACCACTTAGCGAGAATTAAAAGGCTTAGAGGCAAGGCAGTGATTGCAGAGAAGGGTTGCTCCCTTGTCAAAATCAATGACGCTGAATGTAAGCCTTATAAACTCGTCCTTTGGGAGCTCATTAGCAAACAGATAACATCACAAAAAAAATGAAATATAGAGTAATTATAGTTAACTCCTTTTGCTTGTTTTAAGCTCGCTATTGTAGATCTAAGTTGTCCAATAAATTAATACGAATGGTATACATTAGCGTGTTTTGATTACAAAAATGAAACTTGCCCATACTACACGTTTAGCTAAGTAGCTAACTTTTTAATATTGATGAAAATTTGTCAAAAGCACAAATTGTAATTATTATTAGTCAGGTAAATGTAACTAATTATAATCATTGCCAATAAAGGAAATTCAATGAACGCAATAGACGCCCCCATGACACAACTTGAAACTCTCACTATGAAGGCCTACGAACTTGGCCTAATTTACGCCCCTCGATTAGTTTTATCAATTCTTACGTTATTGATCGGTTTATGGATAATCAGTGGCATTACTAAGTTAGTAAAAGCTTCAATGGTTCGTTCAAAGGTAGATCCAACCTTAGTCCCTTTTATGGGAAGCTTGGTTTCTTGGTTACTTAAATTACTACTATTTATCTCTGTTGCTTCAATGATAGGTGTTGCTACGACTTCATTTATTGCGGTATTAGGTGCGGCTGGCCTAGCCATTGGTTTAGCGCTGCAAGGTAGTTTAGCTAACTTTGCCGGCGGCGTACTTATTATGGTATTTAAACCTTATAAAGTAGGTGATTTGATTGAATCTCAAGGTCATTTAGGTGTTGTTAAAGAAGTGCAAATCTTCAATACCATTTTACTTTCGCCACAGTCAAAACGCATTATTATTCCAAATGGTGCAACCTCTAATGGCTCTGTTATTAACTATACAGTTGAAGGTAAAATTCGTGTTGATCTTACTATCGGTGTTTCTTACCTTGCCGATATCGATCAAACTAAAGCTGTGTTAATGGATGTTCTACTAAATAATGACAAGGTATTAAAAACACCAGCTCCGTTTGTTGGCGTATCTGAAATGGCTGACAGCTCAGTAAACTTTGCCGTTCGTCCACATTGTTTACCTGAGCATTACTGGGCTGTTTACTTTGAAGTCAATGAAGCTATCAAGAAAACCCTTGATAAGAATGGTATTGCTATTCCGTTCCCGCAACGCGATGTACATTTAATTCAAGCATAAAATTAGGTAAGCGTTAAGAAGTTAACTTTTATCGTAAAGCAAAAAAACCGTTAGTGGCTCGCCATTAACGGTTTTTTTATCTCGGTATTTATATATTCGCCATTGTATTTTTACGATACTAGCTTTAACAATAACCGCTTAATAATACAGCCTAAGCTATTTATTTTTTAGAGGCCGCGTATTTAGTGACATAGTTTAATTTCGAGAGTGGTACCGTCTTTTTCACGGGAAATTCTTCAAACTCTTTTCGTTCAATAATATGGCCCAAGCGACTTTCAATAGCACAAAGCTCTCTAAAGTTATCCTTAGAAACTAACGAAATTGCTTCACCAGATGCTCCCGCTCGACCCGTTCGGCCAATACGGTGAATGTAGTCATCGACTTGCGCAGGTAAGTCATAATTGATAACACGCGAAAGTTCACCAATATCAAGTCCACGTGCCGCAATAGCAGTTGCAACTAAAAACTTTATTTTTCCCGATTTAAAATCATTGAGGATTTTTTCACGATTATCTTGTGCTCTTCCGCTGTGAATACTTTCAGCAACAATACCGCGTTTTTCCAACTGACCGACTAGTTTTGCCGCGCCATGTTTAGTCTCAATAAAAATGAGTGCTTGTTGCCAATTTTGCGTAGTAATTAAATGGCTTAATAACGCTGACTTGTTCGTTTTATCAACCGTTACCAACCACTGCTCTATTTTAGGTTTAGAGGCTTTATCTGCACCGATAGAAATTTCAACCGGCTTGTGAATTGTTCTTTTCGCTAACCCACGAACTTCTTCAGACATGGTGGCAGAAAAGAGTAAGTTTTGACGGTGCTCAGGTAAACGCTCAATTATTTTATTAATGTCATCAATAAAACCCATATCAAGCATTCTATCGGCTTCATCAAGTATCAACATATCAAGCACATCAAAATGTAAAACCCTTTGATGTGCCATATCGAGTAAACGACCCGGTGTAGCAACCAATATGTCTACACCCCAAATTAATCGCTGCTTTTGTTCTTGTGCGTCAACACCGCCATACATTGCCATAGAGCTAAGATCTAAATATTTAGCGTACTGACTAATACTCGCTTCAACTTGAACAGCAAGCTCACGCGTAGGTACAAGAATAAGAGCACGAATACGTTTAGCACGTAACTTCTTCTCTGTTTCTTTGTATCGACTATTCAGTTGCTCTAATAATGGCAAAACAAAACTAGCTGTTTTACCTGTACCTGTTTGTGCTGCGGCAATAATATCTTTGCCCGCTAAAACAACAGGTATTGCTTTTTGTTGAATAGCTGTTGGCTTGGTATAGCCTAGATCAGCAATGGCGTTGAGTATTGGGGTAGATAATTTAAGTGTTGAGAAGGACATAATGTGTCTTAGCCATAGTAATAATCACACTGCGATGATAATTTGCCTTAGTTTAATATATTGCGGGCAAAATACAGATGATAGGAACGATAATGCGCGGAGTATAGCAGTTATCTATACCCATTCCACTTGAAGATGCATGATTCAGCTGGAATTAGAAACGCCTTTAGGCAAGGCATTGATTGAAGAGAATAGTTATTCTATAGTCGAAATCAATAAAGCAGCATAAAGCGTTTCTAAACCAGCCCCTTGGGGAAGAAGACTGAGCGAGCATCTTCAAGTGGAGCGGGTATATAGTGCGTAGAAGCAAGAAGCTACTTGCTTAAGATAAAGCATTAAATACCTAAAAATTATCCTAGAGTACACTTAGTTCAAGCGCGAACAGCCGTTAAGACAAACGCATAATTATAGCTATGCATTAAAGATAGGTTATAATAATAGGAGTAAATTTCGAGCTCTGCTCAAGATAATTGGATCTATCTACCCTATGAAAAATACAGAAAGTACAACCGATACAACAACAGAAAAAGACATTGCTTTAGGTAATGTTTATGTGATGACACATTCTTTTTTTTCCGATGTAGTGAAAATAGGCTGTACCACTGAAGATCCTCAAGAATATGCTAAATCACTATCAGCTAAGACTATTGGTGAATACAGCGTTGCTTTTTCATTACAGTGCAATAACCCTTGTAAAGTAAAAAAACAAATAAAGAAATACTTAGACGCGCAAGAATACGTTAATGAGTTTTACCAAGTATCACCTGACGTTGCCAAAAAACTATTAAAAAGAGAGACTTTAGTCATTCCAAGCCTTAGTAGCTTTTAGTTAAAAAAAAGCATTGCTCTAGATGAACAATGCTTTTAATGATTACCCTACCGAAACTACTTAGTGATATCAGCTCAGATAAAATTAGATTAATTAAGACTTATTTTAACGATTCTATTTCTGCAAGTGCCTGAGTAAATTCACTCAATTCTATTTCTAAACACTCATCATCGCCTTGCCAGTTAATACCAACAATAACACCATCTTCATTAAGATCTTCAAGCCAAAATTCAAACCAATCGGCTAGCGATATTTCACAAGGAACATAATCACTCCATTCTTCGATGCAATGCTCTTGTGCTAATGCTGAACTAGACCAAAGCGGCATGACTTCGCTATTTTCAAAGCTAGGAGAATCAAGTACAACCCAATCTTCACTCGCTTTATCTTGTAGTGCCCAAATAACTTGGGTAGGTTTAGCTTCTGCCAAAAACGTTTTCAAAATATTGTTGCTATCGCTCATAAGATAAGTACTTCTCTTTAATTAGATGAGCAGATTATAACGGAGTTACCATCAGAGATCATGTTATACCCAAGCTACTTGAAAATACATGTTTCAGAGCTTGGGTAGGGAACGAATACAAGGCATAATTTTTCATTAATGGTTATTACCTAATGATTAAATAACAACGCTGCAGTCTTTTTCTACCCGAACGCCCTTCGGGCAAGGCGATAAGCGACCAACTGTGTCGTTATAAAATGAGGATGAGCGATAACCACACCATACATTTTAAGCCTAGCATTTGGCACGCTTCTCGTATTGCTGAAATCGAGAATTTCCAAGTGGTTTAGGTATTTTTCCAAACCATTCAAAATGTCTGTTAGGTGCTTAAGCTACATGCCTACAGCGTCGATGCAAAAAAGGTGTAGTAACAATGAATTATTGCTAATACCCGTTTAATGGCAACACAGATTTACAGAGCAAAAAACACTTAAAAAATTAAAGGCTTTTTATTTTCTCCCTTGACCTATAAACTTGTCGGCTTTTTCGCTCTGAGATCTGTTTATGCTTTTTCGAATAAATTTCCTTCTGTTGGTGTTATTGTTCACTGCTTTTTCCTCTGCCAATAATATTAGCCAATTTAAAGAAAGCTTCTCTAGCCAAGTTAAAAAGCAATTTAAAGCCTATAACATACCAGGTGGCGCTTATGCCATAGTGCAAAATGATACTATTATTGCCATGGAAACTTTTGGCCATACTGATAAAGCTAAATCTCATCAAGTTGATTACAATACTGTATTTCGATTAGCCTCAGTTTCTAAAACGTTTGCCGCTACAGTTACCACCATGTTAGCGCAAGAAAAGCAGTTAAACTTATCGGATCCAATAACCAAATACGTACCAAACTTTACCCTCGCCACAGATGGTGCAGCACAAAAGATTCAACTCAAACACTTATTAAGTCACTCTAGTGGTTTGATGCCAAATGCCTACGATAATCTTCTGCACGAAAACTGGACTATGGAAAAAATTATTGGCCGTTTTGATCGCATCACACCTATTTGCCAACCTGAAAAGTGCTATGGCTACCAAAATATTGCCTATGGTCTTTTACAACCAGCTATAGAAGCGAGCCAGAGCAAAAACTATGCAACGCTATTACAAGATCGCGTATTTACACCACTAAATATGACCAATGCGTCTTTAGGAATTGATGTATATAAAGAAAAAGAAAATACAGCTAAACCCCATATTCTAAGAAAACGAGTCAAAACAGGACATAAAGACTCTCAAGGTCGAGATATTAGAAAATATGTATGGCGTACAGTAAAAGTAACGCCTGATTATTACAAAGTTGCGCCCGCAGCCGGTGTTAATGCCAGTATTAGTGATTTAGCTAAGTGGCTAATTGCTAATTTAGGACACAAACCAGAGATATTATCTCCCTCACTATTAGCTGAATTAACAACACCGAGAATTAGAACGAAGAAAGACTTACGAAGACGTTTTTGGCGTGGTCATTTAACCGATGCTCATTACGGTTATGGCTGGAGAATTTATCAATTTGAAGGTCACCCCATCATTTACCATTCAGGCTGGGTTGCAGGGTTTCGTGCTGATATAGGTTATTCGCCCGATTTAGATATCGGCTTTGCCATAGTGATTAACGCTGAATCTAATGCGATTAACAAAATATCAAGTCAGTTTTGGATACAAGCAAGTACCCTATTTGATAAAAAGTTAGCTAAACAAGTTAAAAGCTAGTGTTTATAGTATAACAAAGTGATGTGGTACATCGCTTTGTTATTTCAACGTCCTACTTAGCGTAAACTGATTTAAATCAATCCCATTTAATTCAAGTAATAAACCACTAACTCAACTTTTGGATATAAGCCAAGGTTGCCTTGTAATCAATGTAATCCAGTGGGATTTGTTGAATAACACCATCAATTTCGAGCACTAAAGAAGGGAAACCTTGTTGGGTTAATTCTCTTGCTAAGCTCACTTGTTTTTCTAATTCTTTATTTGTTTCTAACGAGTTTATGTCAGTAATAAATTGCGCTACATCTAAAGTATGTGATGTCTGCTCGTTTAGCTCTTTCGCCACACTAACTAACACATCGACATCAGACGGGTTTAACGCGCGTAAGTAATATGCCTGTTGAATTGCCTCTACCATAGGTTTTTGACAAGACTGTTTATGCGCTGCAATCGCTGCTCTACAGGCGTTATACGTTGAGCGTCTTGGCGTATTATCTCGCCAAAAATCATGGTTAAATCTTGTACCTAATTTTTGCTCTATGGTACGCCAATGGTTTTGTATCATCTGCTGTTGATCAATTGGCATCGCACAATCTGAATCAGCAGCCAAACCGCCTGCAACATATTCTACAGCTATCGACTTAGGTAAATGTTGTTGCAAAAGGTCCCAAACAGGACGATAACCCCAACACCAGCTGCACATTGGATCGTAAATATAATATAACTTGCTGCTCATATGATCTCTTTATGGTGAAACAAAGTAGTGATTTTAAGTAATATTACACGTTATAAATAAATATTGGACAGTTTAGCCATATTTATAGGGTGACTAGCTACATATACTAGCGTCAACTTATTACTACTTAAGGGCTAACTCCCATGTTACAAACGTTAAATAAAACTCTGATAACTTTATCCCTTTTGATCACTAGCTCAATGGCGAACGCCTCATTAATTACTAATGGTAGCTTCGAACAATTAGTATTTTCTGATAACTCTAGCTCTCAAGGTTTGGTTCACAAAACTAACTTAAAAACCTTTGAAAATAAAAACAGTGCCTGGGATATTTTTTATGCCTTACCTGGTTGGGTAACAACGGCAGGCAATGGTATAGAATTACAAAAAAATGTAGTGACCCATTCTGTCGAGGGTAAAAATCACGTTGAACTTGATTCCCACAAGAATGGTTCATCAAACTCAGTGATGACTCAATCATTAGACTCATTAACCATTGGCGCAAAATATTTGTTGGAGTTTTCTTACAAAGCACGAACTAACCATAAAAACGATAATGGTATAAATGTATATTGGTATGATGCCAGCACTGATTTCAACAAAAACATGATTGCTGATTTTGCCATTAATGGCAGAAGTAAACAGAACCCGAACTGGTCAGTACAATCAGTACTACTTACAGCACAATCGGAAACAATGGATATAAGCTTTGGTGCTTTTGGCAAACAAAACTCATTGGGTGGTTTACTCGATAATGTATCGTTAGTCAAAGTCAGTAACGGCCCTGTAGCAGATATTCCTGAGCCTTCAGTGTTCGCTCTATCATTACTTGGTTTTGCCGCATTAGCTCGCCGTCAGTACAAAATAGCTAAATAAAGCTAATCAGTAATTTTGATTTAAATATTTATAAGTAAAGAATAATGCTCGCACGTTATAGCTTTCTCAGTCAGCCCCCCTCTTGTAAAAGAGTGGCTGAGAAAGTTTCCTTTATTCTTTGAAGCTAATAAGATTACCAGAGTTACTGCAAAATATTGGTCAGTACTCAGTAAACAATAAGGCTTTAATTTCAGTAAAGTTTTCTAAACCTAACAATTGAGATTTCTCTTCTAAGACACTGAAGTCATTATGTCTTGTCGCTAACACATACAAACAAGACAGCATAAACAATTCCAGCTCATCCTGCTTACTCCCTTTAATTTTTTGCTGACTCACTTTGTCTAAATGATTAAGTTGCTTTATGACACTGGCATCAATATGCCATAGCGACAACATTAAAGTGGAAGCGGAATAGATACTAATCTTCATTGCTTGATTAACATGCTGATTTAACGACTGTAAATCGTTAATCCCTTGCAGTGAATGCAATATAAGCTCATGTTTAGCAGAGTTTTTATGCGTCAGTAGTAAAATACCTAAAAGTGCAAATATTAGTACTTGCTCAGTCAAAGTACTATCAAACTTGATATCTCTCTTTACTGATTTTCGCATTAACTGAAAGAACTTAGGTGCAATCAAAAAAGCATGTGTCGATTGGTCAATAACTCTTTGTTCTACCTGTGATTCTAGTGCATCTTTAACGCCATAGATTACGGCCATATTTATGACAGTATTAATGCCTAAATTTCGACTGATAGCTTCTTGAGTAGTTCTAGGCGTTTTACCATAAATAGCCTTACTGGCTAGCCCAATCACACGACCGGTAAAAATAGGATCACTAGCAACAATTTCAACAACCCTTCCTACATCTAAGTTATCTTGCTCTTTTTCTTGAAGCAGTTGCAGGCAACTATCAGGTAAAGGAGACATATTTTGTGCGATATGAGTTAAGGTTTGCTTATCACTTTGATCACCAATAAGAGATAAATCACGAAATTGCGACGGTGTAATACCAAACTTATTCCGAAAGGCTCGCTCGAAAGTTGCGCGTTCAGAGTAACCCAACTTCACCACTAAATTATCAATACTCGCCTGCTTAGTCAGTAAGGCGTGTACACACAACTCATTTAAGTACTTTTGTTGAATTAGTTTGAACGTAGTTTCTTCTTGGCTAAGTTTACGCCTAAACGATGTCATACTCATAGCTAAGGCTACCGCACATTGCTCTATCGTAAGCGTTGCAGGCACAGCACTTTTTGTTAGTAGGATATTGACCGCTTCAACGAGCAGTAACTCTTTATGATTCATTTGAATGGTAACTGTAAATTAACGCTATAAAGATAGTTTAATCATTGATTAGGCTATCTTTATTACTTGCTGTTTTAATAGATATTATCGATTATACAGTTAAGTATTTTATTTACATATTGATATCATTTATATTTTTTACATCTCTTCACTGATAAAAGAACCAATAAATAAAAACATATTGCCAAAGTGACTCTAAATATCCTTGGATAACACCAACTAAAAATTCAGCTTATATACTCAGGATACTTCAAAGTGTCTGTTTCAGAACGCCTGAGCAATTCATGAAGAAGCATTACTTCGCTAAAGCTGCCAACTCTAAAGTAACGTGTTCTATACCCTGTCTAGCTATTTTCTTATTCAACTCGGCTTGTTTGGTACTTAATAAAGAAATACCTTCAACCGTTATATCAAAGGCTTTCCATTGACCTGTTTTTTTGTTCTTTCTCATTTGAAAGACAATATTAATCGTGGGTGCGCCTTGCTCAATTATTTGAGTTTTAACGCCAATAATTCTTTTACCCTTAGTTGGCTTTTCTGGTTCAAAAACAACTTCTTGATTTTTGTACTTAGATAAAGCAACTGAATAAGTTCGTACCAAATAATGACGCATCGCTTTAACAAATTCAGCTCGTTGCTCTTTTGATACTTTTTTCAAATGTTTACCCAAAATACGATATGAAGCATAACGGTAATCTATTGATGGCATTAACTCTTCTTCAACAATATCACGCATTAAATGAGGGAACTTTTGAATCGCTTGCTGATTAGCTGAGATGCGTGAAAACAAATTAGTACCTGCTGTTTTCAATACCACATATGGTGAGGCATTCGCTGTAGGCGAAACAGAAGCAGTTGCGGTTGTGCCAGATGAAGCAGCCGATGCTTCAGGAATAAAAGAGAATAAAACCAAAGCTATAATGCTGGTTGTAATGAGTGCTCGCATGAGAACGTGATCCTTAAATATAATATAGGTACTGCAAAACTAATTACGACATACCGACCAAGCGGTTTGTTATTGATAACGAGATAATAGCACCGACCGCACGGTATGTTAAGGATATTTTAAAGAATAAAAAAGTTTACGAAAGTGTAAATGGGAATAAGCATGTGCGACGAAGACGACAAAGTGTTATTAAATTCGAGTGCTGGTTTAAGAGATGAAAACACGGGTAAACATTGGCTTACTTTTTCAATGCTCTGATATAAAGACATAACTCAGCAATAACTTGTTGAAATAATTCTTTATTACGTGAGCTCTTGCTTAAGCTTGTAGCGCCATTTAGTGTGGCAACAATAAAGTACCCTACTTGACTAAACGCTAAGTTATCACGTAAATCTTCACTGACTCGCTCTAATGCATCAACAATTAACTGATTCAATTGTTCTTGCATACACAATATACGTAAACGAAAGCCTTCATCAACATTGGCCATTTCTTCGCAAAGATTATTGAGCGGACAGCCACACACAACCTCACTACACGACATTTCATCTGTCATTGCAGTTAAAAATTTGCACAAGCCTTCAATAGGATCTTCATCTGTTAGTGGTGTCTGCCATACGCTCAGAAACATCGGAGTATAAATTTCTTCAAAAACGGCGTAACCCAGCTCTATTTTACTAGTGAAGTGGTAATACAATGCACCTTTTGATATTTCACAGCGATTGAGAATAGACGATAAACTGGTTGCCTTGAAACCATGGTGATGAATTTCATCGGCGGCCACGGTTAAAATATTCTGACGGGTTTGCTCTGCATCACTCATGGCACTACTCTGTTATTTACTAAACGGTTTTGTCTGTTAAATAATAACCAACCGCTCGGTATGTTGCAAGCATTGCTTAAAAAACTCTCCCTCTTGAGTCAATTTTGGCTTTTGTAATGAATCTGAAAAGTAATTGCTGATGAAATGATATAAAGCGATTCGATTGAAAAACTCTAAAATAAAATCCGTCTTTATTTAGAGTAGGTAATCTTTAACCTTTTCATTTAACTCTATAAAATTTACTTACCAAATCATCGATTATGCTACTTTGTAGTTATTAACTAATAAGTATCAATTAAGGCTTCTGGCCCAAAGGTACAACGCCATCTTGAATAACAGTCAACTTTGGCATAAAAGGAATGTCGATATCTAATTTGGCCTTCAGTTGGTAACTAATATCCTTTCCTTGACTAGACATTAGCGCTCTTATCACCTTAAAACCTCCAAATAAGCTAGCTGAAACAGGCACCACAAAGCGTGATTCACCGTAAGCTTCTGCTGTGGGAATATTCGAGGCTACACCATGAGCTAATTCCTCTCCTGCCACGCTCAGTTGATAGCTGATACCATTTAACGGCAAGTCAAAATTATTAGGATTGGTTAACTTCAAACCTATCTCGAAGTTTTGTTCAAAACCACTCGCTGGTAAAGCCTTAAAAGAAATCAACTCTACACTGGGATCTTCGTAGTCTAAATTCATGCTGGCACAGCCAGACAGAAAAAATAGTACTGCCACGAAAAAACAGTATACGGGCACCGATCTAGCTATATTCATTATTTATCCTCATTGAGTGATTTCTTCTCGTTATATTAAAGGGGGAGTTTTTAATACATTTTACTATTTATCATTATATTATTCACCAAAGAAACCTAACGATTGATATTACTAAAACCTGTCACTAATATGACACGAATATTGGTGATAACGACTAATTAGACAAGTTGAATGATATTCTGCCTAGTATTCACGTTTAAGGATCTAAAAATGGGTTCATAACATTTTCGGCGACTACGTTACCCCTTTGAATGAATATATTAGCGACTAATGGAACACAAAAAATCAAGATAATTGGTATAACCAGAATGACTATAATTCGTTGAATAGTAATTCATAAAGCCATGCAAGTATTCAACTCTCTCAGCATTGACATTAGCTTTTAAAGATAGGATGTTTTGCAGCTCAACAACATCAAAGTGAGGCTCACTTTTTGGAAAGACCAAATTCATTTCAAAATTCGGCTCTATATGAGTGAAATTTCTGATTTGTGAACCATAAAAGCAATACGCTTGTTTTATAAGATAATTACCTTTTATTTCAGACAAGCGCCAAGTAACAGCCGCTCCGATACTAAAACCAATTAGTGTCGTTTGATGTTCAATTAATTCGACTGCCTGTAATAGCTGAGATAGGTAGTTATCTAGGCTAACTGTTTTTACAAAGTATGAGTAAGCTTCAGCTTCATTTTCAAAGCCCATCATTTGACCTTTGTATGGATCAACAATAGGGCATGCACCTAATTTTTCACTTATTGCCAATAAGGCTGGAGTCACACCAAATACATCTGAAACTAAAATGATACTCATAAATTTTATTATCCGCTGTGGCCAGACTACAGGGTTAAGAAGTCGTTGACTAAATGTTACTAGGGAAAAATCATAAAATATAAGAAGCCCCTTGAATTGCTGTTTAGGTATTATCTTCTTGCTCATGTAATACAAGGCTAACTAGCTTATGTACAATTGGCGATACAATAATAACCGTTGGAAATGCTACTAGAAAAGCAAAACTCCAAGCTTTTAACCAAATACTAACTATATTTGTAACCAAACCTACATTAAAAATACTGATAACCAAAGACATAATACATGACATGAGTAATGCCATAAAAAAAGAAAATACCGTTTTGTGATGTTTACGTGAAATCATTTAAATACTCATAATTGGGGTTGACACATAACGCTTTGCTAACAAGTGGTAATATAGTTGGCTAGGAGAAGTGACGAAAGAGAGAGACTATATTCTGTTTGTTCTTACTTGCTTGATGGCTATATTATGCACAATTTTTTATACCTTAATTTTATCACAGTAATTAAAATAAGCAGCTTTAATATCAGGATAATAAGCATAAGGTAGGTGCTAGATACCTTCATCAATAATTGCTTTCAAAAGATTAGCCATTTACGTCTCGGTGCAAAAATTTAATTGAATAACGCGAAGTCACTTCATTGATTTAGCGTTAACAGATTACCTCATCATTATCAGATAAGATTACCTAGTTTTAATAAACAATGATTTTCCTCAAGCGCCATAATTATCGGGGGTTATGCTTGATTTACATCAAACAAAGTTTTCAGTTAAGTCGTATGCTTATTCTAATTACTCCAGAATAGATAAAGGGAAATGTCATGACAGAAATCAATACAATATTATATGCTACTGACCTTGGAAAACATACAAGACCTGCTTTTCGTATGGCGGTGAGTCTTGCTAAAAGTAATAACGCTAAAATTCATTTTCTCTATGTAATAGAGCCGTTAAATACAAATACAGCATCACTGGTTAACTCATATCTACCTGAAGGCACCATAGAAGATATATACCAGCGTTCACTTGATGAATTGCATGAGAAAGTTAACAATCGCATTGAGAAATTCTGCCTAGAGGAATTAGACGGTGCAGAATTCCCCGGAGGTAAGCCTGTAGCAGATATTATTGAAGGTTCGCCCGCCGCAACCATAGTTAGTTTCGCAGAAGAAAAAAACATTGACCTTATTGTTATGGGTAGTCACGCACACAGTGTCTTAAACAATCTATTTATTGGCTCTGTGGCAGATAAAGTAGTGAACAGATCAACAACTCCCGTACTACTTGTACCACTCAAAAGTGATTAATGTCAGTGGGGACTTAATTAATTAACCCCAAATTCAAGATGCTTGATATATAACTGATGGCACCTAAAAGACTTACATTCAAGATATATTGAGATATTAAAAAGCCGTCTTACAAGGACGGCTTAACACTAGCTTTTTAGCTTTATAATAACGACAAAATAATAAGTAAATTAGATAGCCTGACTACTCATCCTCTGTATTGTAAAAACTAAATTTAAGAAAAATATGGTTTAATCAATTCTATTGGTAAGCGATTTTTTATAGTCAACTTTGCAAGCTTGATATACATTCTCTGAGACTTCGTTACCAAAACATCGTGTATGTACAAATTCTCCATTTTCGACATAAACACTTGAGCTATAAAGTATATATTTCATTTTATGCTTACCACATACCATCGCAGGAAAGTTTGAAAAAGGTTCAAATTTAGCTAGTTTGCTCATCATTTGTTCTAAACACGATTTATCGAATTGAAACTCAGACACATGATGCCCTACATATTCCTCTTCAGTGTAGCCTAAAACCTTCAGTTCATGCTCGTTAGCATATTTAATTATGCCTTCAGGTGAAACTGTGTGAATGCCAATATTTGCATTTTCGATAAAATCTACAGCATTTTCTATAAGCACTTGTTTAGTCACCTTAATTACATTGTTCAGAAATAATTATATTCATTATTTGATAATAGGTAAAATATCACATGGGAATATTTGGTATTTTTCAGCGTTGTAAATTATCTATTCATTTTTCGTTTTCGACAATTTAGTCATATAACCATCATATTTAACAAACCGTTCGCATTGGTGTTTATCGCAAGAGTGTAAGACGAGTTAATAAATACCGACTTCAAGACCGGCAGCCATTGTCATGCCTAGCTCTTCACATTGTGCAAGAAACCTAGCTTGCCAGTCTCCACGACATACTAAGGGGGCTTGAATCCAGTTCCAACGTAATCCAGTACAAATGGATTCAACAGCCCGACAAGTACCCGTGCCATCATTACCGGCGCGTACGTATAACGCACAAGGTAATCCTTGTTTCACTTCTAAACAAGGATAATAACAACGATCAAAAAAGTCCTTCAAAGCACCACTCATATAACCAAGGTTCTCAGTTGTTCCCATGATTATGCCATCACAGCTCAAAACATCTTCAGGGATGGCTTCTAAGGGTTTTACCCAACGTGTTTGGACTTGATCAATATCAGGATGCTGCGCGCCTTTTAAAACCGCTTCAGCCATTAATTGTGTATTGTCAGATGGCGCGTGCGCTATTATTAGAAGTGTTTTCATTGTTATACCCACATTAGTTTAAAACACCTAGGTAAAATAAAAGATTTCACAAAACTTAATCCCTGTTTTTAGGTTACACGATTTAAAAGAAAAGTCCTCCTTTGGTTTGTGATCTCTTACGCTAAATCATCTTTTTGAAGAGCACGGCACTCGTTATAGGAGAAAAAGTAGCTGAAATTATGATACGGGCTGAAATACACGAATGGTTTTGCAAAAGTCAATTGATTAACACGGTTTGTAAAAAAGAAAAAAAACTCTCTGAGCACCAAAGAGTTTTGTTTTTATAAGGAATAGGCGCTTACCGTTAAACTAGGCTTGTTAACATTTCATCTGAATAACTTGTTAAAGGCTCATTGTTTCTTATTTTAGCAACATAATCAGGGTTGGCGATGAAGGGTCTGCCAATAGCAATTAGATCAAACTTATCATCATTTATTGCACTACTTGCCGCTTCAGCACTATAACTACCAACACCCACTAAAGTTTTGCTGTAATTTGCTCTAACATAACTTGATGCGCGACCACCTAAGTAATCAAATTCCATGCTATCGTCGAATATGCCGATATGGAGGAATGCTAAATCCCGTTTTTCTAACTCAGGCAATAACAGATCAAATACTGCGCGATCTTGGCTATCGCCTGTCATATTAAAATAAGCACCGGGTGAAACTCTTAATCCCGTTCTATCAGCGCCAATTTTACTAATTATTTCATCAACTACCTCTAATGGAAAACGCACCATATTCTCACTACTGCCACCATATGCATCAGTACGACGATTACTATCATGATGTAAAAATTGGTCAATGAGATAGCCATTAGCGCCATGAATTTCAACACCATCAAAACCTGCTTTGATTGCATTCTCAGCGGCTTGGCCATAATCGGCTATTAATGTTTTTATTTCTTCAACAGTAACAGCTTTTGGTATTTTATAAGTTAACTCTCTCATTCTAGGCACAGTACCTTCAACGCCAATAGCCGAGGGTGCTAATACGGGTACTTCAGCATCACCGTTACCGTAAAAAAAAGGATGAGCTACGCGGCCTGTGTGCCAAAGTTGAGCAAAAATTTTCCCGCCATTTTTATGTACTGCAGCAGTAACTATTTTCCAGCCTTCAATTTGTGCCTCAGAAAATAAGCCAGGGGTATTGGGAAACCCTTGGCCATCAGGGCGAATAATTACCGCTTCAGAAATGATTAAGCCCGCTTCAGCTCTTCGTGCGTAATATTCGGCCATTAACTGAGTTGGTACTAAATTCTCATCAGCCATGCAGCGTGTTAAAGGGGCCATTAATATACGGTTTCTTAAATTAATAGTGTTGTTTAAAGCATAAGGCTTAAGTAAATTCTCTGTCATGGTGAGATTCCTTCTTGAATGTTCGTTCAAGATACTCCTAATTGAATGATCGTTCAAGTATTGTTTTTGAATGACTATTCAAATAAGGGTATAATCGAAAATATAATATTGCTAAGGTGCTAAATAAATGCGTAATGCTGAGTTTGATAGAGAACAAGTATTAAGATCTGCGATGAATGCTTTTATGAGGAAAGGTTATGCAAATACCAGCATGCAAGACCTTAAAAAAGCAACTGGTCTTCATCCTGGCTCTATTTATTGTGCGTTTGAAAATAAACGGGGCTTATTACTCGAAGCACTTGAACAATACCGGTTAGATAGATCTGCTGAATTTGAGCAGTTCTTTTCTGCGTCACAAAAAACGATAGATAATCTAAAGTTATATCTCGATAATGTAGTCGTTGAGTGCCTCAGTTGTGATAATACGCAGGCATGTTTAATGACCAAAGCTTTGAATGAAACCGCAGAGCAGGATATTGAAATACAGCAGATAATTAGTAATAACTTATCTATGTTGCAACAAGCCTTTACTGAAAAGTTTGAACAAGCTAAAGAAGAAAAAGGCATCAGCGCGCACAAAGATTGTGAGCACTTAGCGAGATATTTTTTGATGGGGATATATGGTTTAAGAACTTTTGCACAAACTCATCCAGAGCCTGAAGTATTAAAGCAACTCGCAGAGCAACTTTACCAAGATGTTTTAAGGTGATTTTTAACAGTGTAAATTCAGAAGATAATGACTGTTATTGAGCAATAGCGAAAAGGACAAGTGTTTTCATGCTTATACTGACATTAACTTAAAACGCCCCTTTAAAAATAAATAGTTCTGCGATACCTTGAATGCTCTCCCCTACTGAGGTTTTGTAAGCTGCTTTAACTGAATTGATTCTTTAATTTCAATGTATTTAGCAAGTAGAGTCACTATCACTATTGCAAAGATAATCCTCAGCCACAATATTGCTATAACATCTGCACCGAGTAATAAAATCAATAAGGTATCTTCAATCAAACTATGGGCCAAGCTTAAAAAACTAATAGAAAGCAATACGTCTTTTTTACCGATATGGCCCTTTTTTATTTCTGAAATGAGCAAACCAGCGCCGTAACTTAAGCCCAATGTAATGCCTGTAATAGTAATACTGCTTGCATCCTTGGTGATATTCAGTAATTTAAACATTGGCGATAGTATCTTTTGCAACAAACTTTCCACACCTATTTTTTTCAAAATTCGCAATAATATAATTAATGCTGAGATAATAAAGAATATACCAACCAACATTTGTAATTGATCTAAGCCCCATTGCATTATCGTTTGCTCTTTTATCTCGTGCTGCCAAAGCAATACGGCGGCCTGCTGTTGATAATCCAATGCAGTATAGAACCAGTTCACCAGCGCAGCTAAGAGTAATCCTCCTCCTATTTTTAAGCTTATTGTCAGTCGCCAGCTAACGCCAACCATTTTAGCAACTGCACCTTCAATGGGAACGGAGTGAGAAATTAAAATCAAAAGTCCAATCACAGATACCTGAGCTATCGATAATTCGAGTTGAGCTGTCGTATCAACAAACACGACCATCGCTGTAAATATATTAGTTAAAATTGCGGTTGCCCAAACCAGTCCTAACTGCTCTGGCAGACCGACAAACTTCATCAAAGGAGCTAGTATTTCAGCTAACCATTGGGTTCCACCGAGTAAATCTAAAATTTTTACTATTATAATCGCTGGCACCATAACTTTTAATAACGTTAGGTAAACTTGGCTAACTTCTTGAAATACACTTTTTATAGTTTTAACGAACATAAGTACTGCTCTACTGCTGAGTTTTATAAGTAATATAATAACGGCTCAATTGAGAAACAATTCCAATAAATCACCAATAAAGTTAATATAAGTTTCTTTTTATTACGATTATATTAATTATGTTTCTTGACAGACTAGATAAAGCCATTCTTCGTCAATTACAAAGTGACGCGTCAGTGAGTAATGTAAAGCTTGCAGAAATAGTTAACCTGTCTGCACCCGCTTGTTTAAAGCGGGTGAAACGGCTAGAAGATCAAGGTGTCATTAATAAAAGAGTTGCACTATTAGATCAAACAAAGTTTGGCAGCTGTCTTCATATGATTGTTGAAATTATGATGCATCAAGATAGGTTAGATCTAAATGAAACCTTTAGCAAAGCGATAACAAATTGTGAGCAGGTACATGAATGTTACAAGGTAACGGGAGAAGTAGATTTTGTGTTAGTGGTCGTAGTACCTGATATGCCGAGCTATGAGCTGTTCTGTGAAGAAATCTTATACCAGCACCCAAATATGCGTAACTTCAGAACTTTAATTTCAATGAATCGGATAAAATATAACACTAAGGTTTATATCCCAATTGATTGATTACTCAACATAGGGCGACATGTTTAAGCTGAGGTAATTTTCAGCCCATTATGCTTTCACTATAAGAAGTTCAACATTAGAACTTCTTATAGTGATAGCATTCGTTTTGAGCAACTAAAACTAATGATTTAATATAAGAAGAAAGGACTACAATACCTGCTTTTCACGCTCAAAAGACGTTAAACTTTTCCCTTATCAACGTCAATAAGGGAAACAATTAGAACATTGCCTTAAAAGATTTCTCTTGCTGAATTTTGCTAAGCATTTTTTCCAAATCATTTTGCAGCGCATCAAAGAGAAAGTTACCCATACTTATGCGCTTTACGCCTAATGACTGTAATGAATCAAAATCACTTAACTCTGGCATGCACATAACATTAACGGGCAAGGTGGTGCTATTTACTATGTCATTAATTGCTTCTTTTTGAACTAGACAAGGCACAAATAAACCATCTGCGCCTGCAGTTTGATATAACTTGGCGCGCTTTTTCGTTTCGCTCTCTGCCTCAGTAACTCCAAGTAAAAAGGTATCTGTTCTGACATTAATAAAAAGAGAGTCATTCTCTTTTTTTAATCGAGTAGTGATAGCCGAAAGGTAACCAGCAAAGGTTTTTTCACTTAGTAAAGTTCGTTGTTCGTTAGTTTTATTGACCTTACTGTCTTCGATATTTATACCAACAACACCAACTTCCGCTAATGCTTTAATATAAGCCGCAGTTATTTGTGGATCTTCACTAAAACCCGCTTCAATATCGACACTTAGCGGTAATGCACAACAAGCAGCAATACGTTTAACAATAAAAAGTAACTCTTCAAATGCCATATGTTCGCCATCAGCATAACCAAGCATTCTGGCAATAGCAGCACTTGAAGTACCCATAGCACTAAAACCTAATTTTTCTGCGGTTTGGGCACTAGCAACGTCCCAAACATTACACAGTAGCAAGGGAGCAGTTTGTTGATGTAATAAAGTAAATGGCGTTTTTTTCATCATTAATCTCTTTGTTGTTGATACCCGCTATCATTCAAAGTGCAGGATTTCAGTGGTAGCTAAAAACGATTTAGGTAAGGCACTTACTTTAGACAATGGTTGTTCAATTGTTCAAATGAATAACGCAATATAAATCGTTTTTAGCCCCATCAAAGAAGCGCTTGAGCAACACCACTACGTCGTTGCACCTTTTTGTAAGGGAATCACCATTACTACAAAGGTGCGCCTTGTATTGAAATTACTCAAACACTCTGAAACCTGCATCTTGATTGATAACGGGTATAGTTAGGAAGTCTGTCGGTATTTCTTGTGGGATTAGTTTGCTGTTTGGAGACATTAATAACCAACGATAAAAATCGACTACAATTATAAGCTGTGCTTATAATACAAAAATAAATTCCTTTGATTTAACTGAAAATGCACCATGATCAAAAGAGCATTAAAGAATATTAATTTATTACATAGTTTTGAATGTGCAGCTAGGCACCAGAGCTATAGTAAGGCTGCTACTGAGTTATGTATTTCCCAAGCAGCCATTAGCCAACAAATGCGTCAACTAGAAGAAAATCTCTCGACTCGGTTATTTTTGCGCAAAGGAAAATCCATGTTGTTAACCCAACAGGGAAAAACACTGTTGTTAGGTGCGCAGCATGCGTTCAAGGTGTTAGAGAAAAGTATTAATGAGATAACCGTTGAAGAAATAGCGGGTAGTTTAACCATTAGTTCCACCCAAGCTTTTACGACTTTGTGGCTTATGCCAAAACTGAGTAAGTTTTCAGCGCTTTACCCTGATATTAATATTCGTGTCATGTCGTCGCCTCGATTTGAGGATATTAAAGAACAACACATTGATCTTGCCATCCGATTCGGCCCTCACGTTAAAGAGAATACCGATACATCGCTTAACTGTGAATATTTTGGTGAAGATCCCGTTTATCCAGTATGTTCCGCTGCATTAGCTAAATCGGTAAACTTTAACGCACCTGAGGATCTACTTAAAACTTGGTTAGTTAGTTTAGACAATCCTGGCTGCTACGACTGGCCTTCTTGGTTTGAACATACCCATACGCAAGGTTATCAAACTCATCAACAATGGACAGAAGTACACAGCACTGACATGGCCATAAATGCGGTATTAAATGGTCATGGTTTTACACTGGCTGCCCGATATTTAATTATTGAACCGCTTGAATCAGGCCAATTGGTGATGCCCGTAAATATACCTCACCCAAATGTAGTAAAACGGTATTTTGTTTATGATGAAAACTCGGCAAAGATAGCCCGTTTAAATACTTTTACCGACTGGTTAACGAAAGAAATGAACTCGACTAATTAAACAATCTATAAGAAGTTCACAGCTAATGAGCCTCTTATAAAATGCCTTAATCCTCCCCATAACAGACAAAGCACTAGTCCATTATCTTCTTACTTTGATGATGCCTAGTCGAAGCTGAGGAGTGTCTTGGTGACTGCCGTACTGATTGCTTAGGTGCTGATCTAGTCGCTGGTCGATTATAAACCGCCTGCTTTTTCACTGATGCTCTCTGCCCGTGAGTATTCTGAGCCGTTTTATTGTGCTTGACTTGCTTATAACGTTGTTGATTTTTTATTTGATTGTTACCCTGATACCTTGCTTGGTATTTATTAGGGTTATGCTGTTTTACCTTATGGTTATTATTTGCTACAACCGTTTTTTTATACTGTTTTCTTTGGTTATTGTTGTAAGCATGACTGCGTTTAGATTTACTATTAAGGGCCTTATTGTTACGCGCATTACTACTGCGAAGTTTAGAATTGTTAATATTGGCGCTTCTAACGGCTTTATTATGCTTGATGGCCTTATTTTTGTAGTACTTGTTTTTATAAACATGGCCTTTGCGAACATTATTTTTATACGTATTTGTGCTCTGAACACTAGGACGAGAGCCATAATATTTATGGTTTAACCGTCCGTTACTGTAGGCAACACCGCGTCTATGTTTTGGCTGATGATTCCAACGTTTTGCACTATGACTTGATACAATTTTTTTTCTGGAATGATAACCAGGACGATTATAGTGCTTAACAACCACATGGCGGTTGTTCCAATGAAATGCACTAAAATAGAAATGACTACTGATGTGTACACCATGTCCCCAATAAAAATGTCCATAGTGAGCGGCATAATAATTAGGGTTACGCCAATAAACAGGTGGATAATGTGTCCAATGCCAACGACCATAAACTACACGAGTATCATAATATGGTACGTAAATAACCTCTGGTTGCGCCGGTTCAATGATAATAACTCTCTGCTCTTTTATCACCTTCACATTATCCATATTGGCCAAATTACCAGCTTGATCCGCCTGTTGTCTCAACGATTGAATGCTGGCCAGCACTCTGGCTTCATCTTGTAGAAAACCGTTACCGAGTTCTTGCATCCAAGTAAGATCTTCACTTAATTTAGTTATTACGCGTGGAAAAGCTAACAGTGCTTTGATGCTGGCATCCCACTCTTTTTTCTCTGCTTTTTCCTCTATTTGTGCAGCCGTTAATTTTGAGTGTTTGTTAAGCCATCGCTCAGCTTCAATGACCTCAATGGGGTAGGTAGATGCAATTAAAATATGGGTAAGTAAAGTATCTGGATACAAGGCGATGGGCGCTAGCGTTTGCGCAAGCTCTGCTTCAGATAACACAAGTACTTGCTCTTCTTCTGCGTCTAATGAGGCTGAGAAAGCAGTAGTGGTAAATAGTGTGGTGGATAATAGGAGTCCCCCTATTATCACAAGATGTTTTAATACTGTTGAGTGAAAGTACATAAGCTCACCTTTGTTCATAGCTAATCTTATGATTAGCATACGACTGTTTAGCTGAACAAAGGCTGAACATACTTAAAGCGCACTTAAAACATTGTGAAAATAGCGGTTTCTCCTATTCAAGCTGACTCTTATTGAGTATCCCTTGCTCGACTAACTTATTTTGAATAATGGCGCATTTTTCTTTTAGCATGTCTCGTAATAAACGTACTGCCGGAGTAATAGACTGTCTACTTGGGCATACCAGCCATAATTCAGTTTTTCTCGGCTGGTAATCAGTCATGACACTTACTACGTTACCCGCAAGTAAATCGTTAGACATATCGAGGCATGATTTCACCGCAATGCCTTTCCCTGCCACACACCATCGCCTCACTAAATCACCATCATTCGATGCTCGATTTCCCTTCATTTTTATTTTAATCACATTGCCTTTATGCTCGAACTTCCAGACATCGTGAACTACATCATGGAGTTGATAAAAAAGTCCGTTATGAGCGCTTAAATTATGCGGATGTTGTGGCGTACCGTTATCTTTAAGATACTGTGGTGTAGCACAAAGTATGCCTGGCACATTACATATTTTAAAGCCATAGAGGTTGGAATCAGTTGGTGAGCCGTAGCGTATTGCAACATCAACGGAGTCACGGTAAAAATCAATATTACTATCGCTAATATTCAATTTTAAACCAACCTTAGGATGGTTTTGTATCAATTCATCAAGCCAAGGTGCAACCAAGTTACGGCCTAAGTCCGAAGATATTGCAATACGAAGTTCACCATCGACAATTTCTAAATCGTCGCGCATATTTTGTTTAGCTTGCTCAAGCATTAACAGTGCCTGCTGGCATTGAGGAATATACCTTTCCCCTGCACTAGAGATTTTCAACTGCCGTGTTGTTCGGATAAATAAATCAACACCTAATGCAGCTTCAACCCTTTTTATAGCTGCACTTGCTGTTGCGGTTCGCATATCAATACTTGCAGCGGCTTTGGTGATATTTTTAAATTCGGCGACTTTAAGGATGACTTGTAGGTCTTCTAATAACATATTGTCAAATATTTTTTGATAATGATTCAATTATTATGCTGTTTATCTTTACTAAATCAAGTTCTATTATTATCACTGTTAGCAGCACTTAAATTAGCAGCCTAAATTAAACAACCGGAGAATACACATGAAAGCCATTGGTTATAAAAAATCGTTACCCATTAGTGATATTGACTCTTTAGTCGATATTGAAATACCACAGCCAATAGCCACTGGCCAAGATATTTTAGTAAAAATAAGCGCAATTGCCGTTAATCCTGTCGATTATAAAATCAGACAAAACAAACCTTCAGAAACAGATCAATATAAAGTAATCGGTTGGGATGCTGTCGGTGAGATAGTCGCTATGGGTGAAAATGCGACAAAATTTAAGTTAGGTGACAAAGTATATTATGCCGGCGATTTAACTCGTCAAGGAAGTAATGCTGAATACCAATTAGTTGACGAACGCATTGTTGGCCATAAGCCTAAAAGCTTAACTGATGTTGAAGGAGCAGCCCTGCCATTAACAACAATTACCGCTTATGAAATGTTATTTGAACACCTTGCATTGCCTAAGATAATACCCGATTCATCTGAAAAATCTAACGACGTTATTTTAGTTGTTGGTGCTGCTGGTGGTGTTGGCTCAATTTTAGTACAGCTTGCCAAAGCTATTACCGGTGCAACCATTATTGCGACTGCATCACGAGAAAGCTCAAAAGCGTGGGTAGAAAAACTTGGGGCTCACCATGTTGTCGATCATACCAAACCACTTAAGCCACAAATTGACGCCCTGAATATTGGCCAAGTTACACATGTTGCGAGCCTTAATGGCACAGAAAGCTATTTGGATACATATATTGAGTTACTTGCACCTTTTGGCAAAATTGCCATGATTGATGATCCTCAAAAACCTTTAGACGTAATGAAATTGAAATTTAAAAGCTTGTCATTACATATCGAGTTTATGTTTGCACGCTCAATGTTTAATGCCGTCGATATTGAAGAACAAAGTCACTTATTAAATCACGTGTCCGATTTAATTGACCGTGGATATATTCAAACAACAGTAGGCCAAGAGTTAGGTTTAATTAATGCCGATAATTTAAAGCTTGCCCATGAGGAATTGGAGTCAGGAAAATCCATTGGAAAAATAGTATTACAAGGCTTTTAGAGCCATAAATTCAAATACAAAACTATGCCAAAAATGTGTCATGGATGATGCAAAGACACAGTAAAATATAATTTACTTTGAGGAATGAACATGACCCAATTAACCATTGTCGCTAAAATCGAAGCCAAGGCTTCTGACATCGACTTAGTGAAAACCGAACTTTTAAAACTTATTGAGATTACCCGTAGCGAGCAAGGTTGCATTAATTATGATTTGCATCAAGATAATGACAACCCCGCTCAGTTCATATTTTATGAAAACTGGAAGACGCGTGAATTATGGCAAGCACATATGGCCAATGGCCATTTGAAAGCCTACATGACAGCAACAGAAGGTAAGGTTGAAACTTTCACTCTCAATGAAATAACAAATATTAACTAAACCAGTAATAGGAAAGAGTTGCCACAAGATTGTGGTAACTCTTTTTATATTCTTCTTGTTTTAGCCACAATAAATGTATTTGTGCAGTTCGCTCCAAAGTACTTTATTAACCCCTTCACATTTATGCTTTATGAATAAAGCTTAAGGTAAATTTCGCCCCACCGAGTACTTCAGAAGTACCGATATGCATTTCTCCTTGGTAGCTTGCAACCAAATCTCGTACGATCGCCAAACCGACACCGTGTCCTGCTTCATAAGTATCAGCCCGAACGCCTCGTTCTAGTATTTGCGTAATTTGCTGTTCTTTAATACCAACGCCATCATCTTCTATACACATGATTAACGCATCATCTTGTTGGCTAATTGTCAGTTTAATAGTGCTTTTCGCCGCTTTATAAGCGTTATCAAGTAAATTCCCCAACAGCTCCAGTAAATCAGCTTCATCACCTTTGAAGGTGATTTTACCAGTGAAATTAAGTGTTAATTCTTTATGATCGCCCTGATAAATCTTTGCTAAGGTATTTAACAATTTATCGACAACAGGTTTCACCTCAATCCCTAACAGCCAAGAAGAATGCCCTGCACTCTGCGCACGTTTTAACTGATGCTCAATAGTAGAATTTATACGATTGATTTGCTCTTGATTAACCGCAGAAATAGCCCTTTGTGCTTGCAGTACTGCCAATGGCGTTTTCAAGCTATGAGCAAGGTCCGATAAAGCATTTCGATAACGTTGCCTTTGCTTTTGCTCTGTTACCAAGAGTTGATTTAATTGTGTAGTGAGTTTCGCTAACTCTACAGGATATAGACTAGTTAGCTTTTCAGCTCTGCCCTGCTCAACCGCTTTAATCTCATGCGCTAAAGTAGAAAGGGGTTTTAATGTCCACATCAACCAGACAAGTTGCAGTAATAAAATAATGACCATCAAAATCGCTAAACCAAGCCAAAGTTGCTGTTTAAAGTTACTTATGAGTTGAGTGAAGGCTTGTTTGTCTCTAATAATATGTACGGTAATTGGAAAGTTATCGGCCCCTTCCGTAAAGCTGACCGCATAGCTATAGATAAAGTGAGGTGAGCCATTAATCTCAAGACTCAAAAAGGATTTAGCTCCCGTTGCCAGCGGGACTAGTTTTTTTGATAATTTCTCATCAATTATATTAATAGTGAGCAAAGATTGAGAACGCCATAAGATAGTATTTTCTAGTTTTACTTCTGATGTTGCCTTAATTTCATGATTAATCGGACCTGAAATAAAAGCATATAAACCTGAGTCGCTGACATTAAACTGGTTTTCAATTAAAGCTTCAGGCATCACTAAGTTTACCTGTTCTACTTCCGCAACGGCCAAAATAGAATAGCTATAGGCACTTAACTCATTTTCTATACTGCGCATCATATGTTTTTCAAAGGAATTCATGATGATCAACGCTATGGTTGGCAATATAATTACCACCATGGCAAGTAAACTCACTATTAAACGTAATTTAAGGGAGTTTAGAAAAACATTAAAAAATGATTTGATAATAGTAAGCAAAAATAAACCTAATCAGGGAAGTTAAGCTAAGTGAATTTAAGTAAACGATAGCCTTGGCCACGCTTCGTTTCAATGAAGTTATATTTACTGTCCGGGTCAAGCTTTTTACGTAAGCGTCTGATAAATACTTCAATGACATTAGAGTCTAAATCGAAGTCTTGATCATAAATATGTTCAGTTAAGGTGGTTTTAGAAATCACTTCCCCTACATGTAACATTAAATATTTAAACACTTTAAACTCATGCGCACTTAAACTAACACTTACCTGCTCTACCAGTACTTGCGAGGTAGCGATATCCAAACTATATGGGCCATTCTTAATCGTGGTACTGGCTTTGCCCGCACTACGTCTAATTAACGCATTTAAGCGTGAAGTGAGCTCTTCTACATGAAAAGGTTTGGTTAAATAATCATCTGCGCCAGCATCTAGACCAGAGACTTTATCTTGCCAGCGATCGCGCGCAGTAAGAATTAGAATTGGGAAATTACGGCCTTTTTCTCTGAGTGCTTTAACTACCGTAGTACCATCAATTTTTGGTAAACCTAAATCGATAACAGCAATATCATAGTCATATTCAAGCCCTTGGAATAAGGCAATCTCTCCATCAGAAGCGACATCAACCGAATAGTTTTGTAAAAGTAATTGTTGTTGAAGCTCTTGTTGTAACGCTTGATCATCTTCAACTAAAAGTAAACGCATTGCCTTTTCCTTTCGAGTGATTTTCTCGTTAGTTTCATTCAATTTTACCGGTTTTGGCATTGACCTTTTTCGATACTACTTGCCCATTGGGTTTTACAATCTTTACTTTATACGCGGTATTATTTTTTTGTTTTTTTACATTTAAAACTTTACCACCGTAGCGTTTTTTCACGAGTTTAGCCGCCTGCTGTGAGCTAATAGCTTGCTGTTTCTTCTGCGCATTAGCTTGCGTATCTGCCGCCAGAGCGGAAGTACTTACAGCCATGACACTTATCAATAGCGTGAATAAAAGAACTCGTAACATCATCTCAATACCTAATGCGGATTAAACCTACCTATATAGTACTCAGTGTAAAAGAATGCTTACCGCAAATAAACCAAGTTTAACCCTATACTACAAAAATATAACTGAACGCAGTCTGAATACTTATACCCAAGCTCCTTGATAATGCGTATTTCAGACTTACTCAGGTGAGTTAGCACAAGGTATATAAATATAGGAGTGCTTATTGTCTTTCAAATTGATGTTACGCAGTGATTGCTTACCTGAGAAACTCCCTACGGGCAGGTTTAAAATGGCCAACTACCGCGTTATTGTTCAACGCCGTATGTAGTAATTTTAAGCCCATCAAAGAAGCACTTGAGCAACATCACTTCATCGTTGCTGTGATTCATAAGGGAATAACCATTCTTTCATCACAGCGCTTTGAATTGAAATGACTCAAGCACTTTGAAACATGCATATTGAATGGTAACAGGTATATATCCTTTATAAATCTACCTGCTAAAAGTCATCCGTTGGCATTTTTAATTGTTCAGCTTGAGTTCATTTAACTTACGCTTTAATGGTCTTAAATCGATATAGGAAGGATTTAATGATGAACAATTTTATCAAGCAGTTAACATTAAAAATAACATCAAGGTTTTCGACAATACTACTAACGACATTACAGTTAACACTCATGTTAACTGTAATGATGATTACACTACCAAGCTTTGCAGTAGAAGCCGACAATGCAAATGAGATAGCAAATACCGTGAGTACTGTGGAGATAAAAAATACTAAAGTTGTTCAAAGTTATTCTAGTGGGCAAATAGCCAGTTCAACGGAAAGTGCAACACAAGAACAAGTATTAAAAGATATTAAACAAAGAGTGCTACTTGGCGATAGCGACCAAGAAAACAATAAAGCATTAAACACTACTCGTGAAAGTATGATTAATCAAAAATATCAACAGGCACGTAACCGAAGTGTAGCTAAAAACATAGCAGCATTGCCAAGGTTGAACCAGACTAGCAGAAGCTTCAGCGACGGTACTTTTGCTATCTATGAAGGCTATTCACAGTTAATTGAAGATCTCGATGCTGATGGTTATTTTCAGACCTTTAGTGTGACCTTTGATGCCGATTTACTAACTGGTAATCCTCATGATGAAGCGGTAGTTTATGCTGAGTTGTACTTAAGTGAAGATGGCGGTCCATGGGTTCATTATTACAGCACTGACAACTTCGTTATTCATGGCGAAAGTTCAGATGATGAATTCGAGGTCTATAGCACCTTAGAGCAAGGTTTTAGTAGCAATCATTACGACATCCTCATCGATCTTTATGAAGTGGGTTATCCCAATATAGTGGCTTCATACAGTAGTGATGACAGTAATAGCTTATATGGCCTCCCCCTCGAAAGCAGTGACTATGATCTGGAGTATGTTGAGTATTATACTGAAGTGCATAGTGATGGGGGTAGTAGTTCTGTCATTATTTTAATCATAATGATGATTGCTTTATCAATACGCCAAATCAAATTTAACAAATAATTTAATAACTATCGATAAAGTAGGTAACCAAATTTAAGAAACGTTAGATCATCAATTAAATTTGGTTACCTAGTTATCTAATTTTTCCAATATAGGACAAGTACTTTTACATCGACCATAAGATTAACAACGCCTAAATTTCAAGTGGTATAAAACACTTTTATTGATTAAATAAACGTTTTCGATTCGAAATGGTTAATAGAATGAGTCCCATTGCCAATATGAAAAGGCTACTTGGTTCAGGAGTTTGCGTTACAACAGGCGCACCTAGCGCAGACGATATTAGAACTTGAGACTGACTGAAATGACGTTCAGCAAAGAAAAAACTAAATTTATATTCTTCACCTTCAGCAATCCCCTGATCGGCAGCAACTGTAGCCATATTAAAGTCACCATTTACTGCACCGTGAATACCACCGATATCAAGCACTAACTCATCATTTATAAATACCCATACATCATCATCACCCGTAAAACTAAACAAGTTACTATTAGCGGCATTATAAATAAGATCTAAATCAAATTGTGCTGTAAATAAATAGTTATGTTCCACATGGGGATCAAAATCAGGGTTTACAAAATCTAACGGGAAAAATTCTGAGTTATCATAAGTTAAAGTGCCTGTACCGTCATCAAGTTGTGCAGTAATAGGTATTACATAATCTTGAATACATGTAGTTCCAGGGGTTAATGGGTTACAAGCACCGTACCAAGTAGAAAAGGTAGTAGCGTTGTCTACAGCACCGTAACCATTAGCGCCGGCAAAAACAGGAACGCCACCTACAAGCATAGGACCAACCATACCAGTAGTTAAGCCTGTAATATTTGATTCATCAAAGTCAGCATGTGACGGTGTAAAATCCCGAAATGTCACGTTTACATCATAATCAACTAAAGCGGCCTGAGTCAGTGCCGAAAAACAAAAGATGATAATAGCAGCGGTATGAAGTAATGATTTTTTAATAATTTTCATCTGGCTATCTCCATTAGTGAACAAAAGTTAGTGTTAAACACTAAACTTAGGTTAGTTAAATAGCGAGTTAAGCAAAAAAAACTCTTCCTGATGTACCCTTTCCCTTTACTTACTTCAACCGACTTTATGAAATTAAAAACTAACCTAATACTTAACACATCAACCGATTTAAACTGGTGGATGTGATAATGAATATGCTTAATTTATGCCATTAAAAAATTGTCAGCCTTATCATTAGACTATAAATTTGTATAAAGAAATAATAAAATTATTGTAAAAAAACTGGACAGTTTATCGTCCTGTCTCTTATACACATCTCCGAGCCCACGAGACCGTACTAGATCTCGTA
>OJBR01000162.1_pt1 | contig 40291 bp, 35 predicted proteins | sample 1591161 | NCBI WGS metagenome assembly OJBR01 (sample SAMN05416803, study PRJEB24817) | seawater metagenome | isolation source: Sea water | place: Canada:Atlantic | collected 2013-07
ACGAGATCTAGTACGGTCTCGTGGGCTCGGAGATGTGTATAAGAGACAGGAGCAACAAGAACAGGAATCTCAAGGCGATCAGAAAGATCAGGACTCTGAAGACCAATCACAAGGTGATCAACAAGAACAAAAAGAGCAAGGTAATCAAGAGAGCCAGGAAGGTCAAAAAGACTCTCAAGATCAGTCTGAAGGTGATCAACAACAAAGTGACCAAGAACAAGGAAAGCAAGACGATAAGCAGGCTCAAGATGCTCAGCAACAAGCACAAGATGAACAACAAAAAGAAGAAGAACAAGTCAAGCAAGCCGAAGCGTCTGATGATGAACAAGATCCAAACGATGAAAAATCATTAGCTCAACAGGCTAGTGACAGTAAAAAGCAAGAAACCGAACAAAAACATCAACAATTGTTAAATAAAGTGACAGACGATCCTTATTTACTATTACGTAATAAAATGCGCCTCGAATACCAAAAGCGCCGAAGTGAAGGTACGCCCCAAGGAGTAACCAAAAAGTGGTAACAAATTTTTCAATACAAGCAGTTAAAAGGCCTTATTATCCCCAGAAAGCCTTGATGCTATTTATCTTGATTATGGCTACATTACTTTTCAGTAATAACGTCTTCGCTTTATCAAAAGTAACGGCAGTTGTTGATAAAAACCCTGCGATGATTAATGAATCGATTTTATTAACCGTCACTGCTGATGACGATGTAAACCGCAATGCTTTGGACACTAGTCCATTGCTTAGTGATTTTATTGTCGGCCAAACATCGGTTAGTTCACAAACGAGTATGGTCAATTTTAAGACGACTCGTGTTACCAAATGGCAAATTGTATTAATTGCTCGGACCCCGGGACAGTTCATCATCCCTGCCCTTACTATCGAAAACCAACAGAGTGAACCGGTAGAATTGACCGTTGTAGCTGCTAAAGAGGCTAATAACACTACCCAAACTGATATTTTTGTTACCAGTGAAGTATCTCGTAATGAAGTTTATGTGCAGCAATTATTAACTTTATCTATAAAGCTACACTTTGCCGTTGATCTTAAAAGTGGCAACTTAACTGAGCCAAGTTTAACGGGCGCAACCATTGAAAAAATCGGCCAAGACAAACAATCAGATAATATTATTAACGGAAGACGTTACCGGGTCATTGAACAAACCTATGCGATAACCCCAGAGCAAAGTGGTGAATTTACCCTAGCAGCTCCGTTATTTTCAGGTGAAATACTACAAGCATCTAAACGACGATCGAGTTTTTTAAGTTTTGCACAAACTAAACCTGTCAGCATTTTAGGTGATGCATTAACTATTGTGGTATTACCTATACCGGCAAACTACCCAGCTAATGCTCAATGGTTACCTACTGATATACTTACCCTGCATCAAGAGTGGCCAACAGGTAATGACCAATTTACTGTTGGTGAGCCAATCACACGCACGATAACCTTAACAGCTGCTGGACTTTCAAAAGCGCAGTTACCAAAAATCGAAATGAAAAGTAGCCGTGGTTTAAAAATATACCCTGATCAAGCAGAGTTAAATGCCAACCTAAGAAATGATAGATTGGTCAGTCAAAAGATACAAAACTTTGCCTTAGTGCCCAGTAATGCTGGAGATTTTGTTTTACCTGAAATGGGTATTACCTGGTTTAATACTGTTACTAATAAAATAGAAGTGGCGACATTACCTGCTAAAACTATTTCAGTTCAAGCAGGAGAAGGTGCTTTTAAGGATAGTGCACTAAGTGGCTTGAAAAATCCGACTAATCAATCAGGTAACTCTGCTAGTGATGCAATTAATAACGCGGGGATTTTAACAGGACAGAGCCCTGCTGTTGTCAACGAGGTATACGTTCAAGATAAGCGTCTACAATGGCTGTTCCTTAGCTTATGGCTATTAACAAGTTTGGCATGGTTAATTCAATTCTTCTATTTGAAGAAAAAAAATCAGACAAAAGTCAAAAACAGTTCTCACATTACAAGTGTTATTAATTCTGGTAATCACTATTTAGCCCTTTTAGCTGCCTGTAAGAAGAACAACGCAGAACAAGCTTTGCAGTTAATATTACCTTGGTTGAGACAATTATTAACGGTTAATAAATCCGGACTAGAGATAAATAACATTGCCCAAGCTCAAGAAATTATTCAGGAGCAAAATTTTTCTACTGCCCTTAATGACCTTCAGCAACACCTCTATGGCAAAAGTGCTATTGATGGCGCACCATCTTGGCAAGGGTTGGCATTGCTAAATGCCATTCAAATCGTTAATAAGCAGCAAAGTGAAAAAGTAAATTCTCATCAAATATTACCGCTCAATCCATAAAAGTTGCACTTTGCATATATAATGTACTTAAGAAGGTATTTGCTAAATTAATACCTTCTTAAGTAAATAATCAATAATGCTTGAAATAAAATTCCTACTCTTAGGGTCTATAAACATATGATGACAAAACAAGTTAGATATGAGGCGCTAGTAAAGGCGCTACACGGTGATTTATATCGCTATGCCTATTGGCTATGCCACGAAAAACAAGTGGCTGAAGACTTGGTGCAAGAAACATTTTTACGAGCTTGGCGTGCCCTTGATTCGCTTAAAGATGAAAAAGCTGCCAAGTCATGGTTAATCACTATTTTACGACGAGAGAATGCTAGACGCTTCGAAAGAAAGCGTTTCGACATGAGTGAGTATGAAGAGGCGAGCATAACGGATACTAAATCAGTGACCACAGAGCAAGAGCTCGAAAACCATTGGTTAAGAGATAAAATTGCGCAACTGCCTCCTGAATACTCTGAACCATTAATTTTACAAGTATTAGGTGGCTTTAGCGGAGAAGACATTGCCGCTATGTTAGATCTAAACAAAAACACAGTAATGACACGTTTATTTAGAGCAAGAAATCAGCTTAAAGAAGCGTTAGAAGCAGAGCCAGTAAAGCGAGGTATATACAATGGATGATTTGCAATTTAGACGTGCTATATATGCCGATCCCAACAATCAAGATGATGACGCTATTTTGGCGCAAGAACAAGATCCAAGCAAAAAGCAATTTGCTCAAGAGATCTGTCAATTAGATGAAAAAATTAAACAAGCACTGCAAATTCCAGTGCCTGATGATTTGGTCGATAAATTGATTTTGCGACAAACCTTAGCAAGTCATCAAGTGCAAAAGAAAAAAACTCGCGTGCATTTAGCTTTAGCGGCTTCAGTTGCCATTGTGGGTGGTTTAGTACTTAATTTTATGCAGTTTTCAAGTGCTTATCACAACCTAGGTGATTATGCGTTAGCCCATGTTTATCATGAGCAAGGGAATATTGCTAATAATGCCAGCAGCCAAGTAACGTTAGCATCATTAAACCAGAAGATGGCAGCTTTTGATGGTAACTTTAGCCAGTCTTTAGGGAAGTTGTTGTGGGCTGATTACTGCCGATTTGACGGTATGAAAAGTTTACATTTAGTTTATCAAGGTAAAACGAGTCCTGTAACTGTCTTTATTGTGCCTAAAAATGAACAGCTAAGCTTTACTGATTCTTTTAATGATGACGCTCTATTTGGTAGCTCGCTTGAGTTTAATCGCAGTAATATCATTGTTGTCGGCGATAAGAATGAGTCTTTAGGTAAATGGCAACAAAGTATTAGTGACACTGTGTCTTGGTCTATATAACTCTATTGACCTTAAGGTGTATCACCTAATAGTACTAAAATCTAGGATTGAGTGAGCACCTTATTGACGCATTAAAAAAGGCCCTGATAGTAACTATCAGGGCCTTTTTGTTTTAGCACATTAAAACCCTATGCCAAATTACAAACTATAAGGTGTTCTCAAACAATTTATAGATTCGACGGTATTCATTTAACCAAGAGCTAGGCTGTACAAAACCATGTGGCTCTACTGGGTAAATAGCCGTTTCAAAATCTTGCTTTTCAAGTTCAATCAAACGTTGTACTAATCGAACAGTATCTTCAAAGAACACATTATCATCGACCATAGGTGCATTGATTAATAATGGCTTGTTCAGTCCTTCTGCAAAATAAATAGGCGAACTACGTTCATAAGCAATAGCATCATCTTCAGGTGTATTTAAAATATTTGAAGTATAACCATGATTGTAATATGCCCAATCAGAGACTAAACGTATAGCTGAACCAGAAGCGAATAAGTCAGGGTCAGTGAACATTGACATTAACGTTAAGAAACCGCCATATGAACCACCATATGTACCCACGCGTTTTGCATCAACATTAGCATTTTCAATAAGCCAGTTAACACCATCACGCATATCTTCTACTTCAGGTTTACCCATATGGCGATAGATAGCGGTTCGCCACTCACGTCCATAACCCGCAGATGCTCGGTAATCCATATCAATCACAACATAACCTTGTTGTACTAACATAGAGTGGAACATAAATTCGCGGAAGTATCCTGACCATCCCAAGTGAGAATTTTGCAAATAACCCGCACCATGAGTGAACATTACCGCACGATTTTTTTCTGAGGTAGTATCAAAGTTTTTAGGAAAATATACTTTAGAGTAAATCGGCTCTTTTTGTTTGCTTGATGCGATAGCAACTACTGATGGAGCAGACCAAGGCATTGCTAGAAATTGTTCAGAAACGGTGTTAGTTATTTTTTGTGCTGCATCACTCGTTGTTAAGCTTTGAACATAAAGCTCTGGTGGCATAGTTACCGTAGAATGTTCAATTAGCAGTTTTGATTCATCCGGACTCAAAGTGTAATCATTTTTACCCCCTAAGTCGGTCAACGCGATAAGTTCTTTAGCTAGATCTACTTGATATATTTCATAAATACCAGGGTGCTTTTTATTCGCTTTAAAAATAAATCGTTGACTGTCGAGTGTAGGTGTCACATTACTCACTTCAAACTTACCGGCCGTTAACTTAACCGCCTTTTCGTTTAATTCTTTGTGATATAAATGAGAGTAACCTGATTCTTCAGATAAGTAGTATAGGCTTGCTTTACTGCTAGCATTTAACCAACCAAATTCATTAAAACTCCAGTTAATCCAAGCATCATCATGTAACTTATGTTGTGTAACAAGTTCATTTTTTGCAAAATCAACGGTCGTTAACCAGCGGGTTTTATTATCCCAAGCTTCTAACATTAGCGCGAGGTGTTGACCGTCACTACTCCACTTGATTGGGTTATACATTTGAAGTACGTGAATATTACGTGCTTTTTTCGCTGATTTATATGTCTTCCCTTCACGAGCAAAGTTCTCTGCTTTCACACTAGCTAAAACATCATCATCAAAGCCTGGTAAGTTATCGTAACTCAAGGTTTGCTGTTTGCCCGTTGCTAAATCAAGTAGGAACAATTGTTCTTGATATTGTCTATTATTCGCAACACGAGCACGAACCTTTTCTGCAGCAATCACACCATCTTTAGTAATGTAGTTAGGCATAATATCTGATTTATCACGGCTTGATTTTGCTGACGTGATACTCACCAATAACTTATCACCTGCTGGAGATAAGCTAGCATGCGCAACTCTATTGCCCTTACCAAAATAAAACTTCGTATCATTAACCGCGATGTTTTCTGTAGCTAAACGTTCTTTTTGTGCTTGCATTAATTCACTGTTGCGTTGTTGCAGAGCAATGTAGTCAATTAACTTATGTTGTTCTTTTGCTAAATAACTTTTAGGAGCAAGCACGCCAACTGGCTTTTCTGACATTTTTAAATTGGCTAGCTCTTTTATTTGGCCTGTTTGTAGATTATGTCGATAAAAAACACTGCCGACTTGATACGCGATATCACCATTAGTCAAGAAAACTGCATTTCGCTCAGCGTTAGAGGTAAAGGTAAGCTGTTTTACTTCATTATTGGCAAGCATTTTTACAAAAACATCACCATTGAAGGTATAAACTTTATGCGTGCGCGTTTTATTCAATAATCCATTTTGATCAGCAACTTTATGTGTAGTTGATAACGCAACTTGTGTCACATCATTATTCTTTAATAAGTTAACCGCATACAAATCACGCAGTGGGTTACCTAATTGCTTTTGCTGATAATAAATAGTGTCGCTATTATCGCCCCAATACCAAGACTCTGGTGCACGACCAAACCAATCTGGGTCTGCCATTATTTGCTCTAAAGTGATGATATCTGTTGCTTGTGCATTGGTTGCTACAGCACCTTGAACTTTCTCTGGTGCGCTTGTATTGAGCTGCTCATTAAGTTGAGTATTACTACAAGCGGCTAATGAAAAGCTAAGTGCTGCGGCAATAAATTGTATTTTCATAAATTAAATTCTTTTGTGGAGTTCTTTTGTTAAAGAATGAATGAGGAGACGCCATGTTAAATACAACTACTGGTGGCTCTCGAAATTGACCCGTTATCCTAATTGATAAGCTAAAAAATGTGTTAAATAAAACGACCAATAGCTCTTTATCTGCGTTAAAAACACGGTAAGATAAAACGATTAATACATAATATACCCGTTACCTTGCAATATACAGATTTCAAAGCATATTTTGACTGCTAACGGGTATCGAAAACTGGACACATTGTTATGCTTTGCCCTTGCGGTTCAACTTTATTATTTAATGCTTGTTGCCAGCGATATATTACAAAAAAAATAGCTCCTAATACTCCGGAGCAATTAATGCGCTCACGCTTTAGTGCTTATGCAACAAAGAATGGTCAATATATATTTGAGACTTATGGTGCAAACCAGAGGTTAGATCAATCTATCGCTGAAATTCAATCGTGGTCGGAAGAGTGTATTTGGTTGGCATTGAGAATTCATCAAAGCGAGGAATCTACCGTAGAATTTTCAGCATATTACGTTGTTGATAATACGTTATGTGAATTAAGAGAAAAATCTAACTTCGTGCTTGAGCAATCTCAGTGGCGCTATACTGACGGTATTATCACCGTTCATAACGAGATTAAAAAGGTTAAACGTAATGAAGTTTGCCCATGCAATAATTATCCAACGGCTTGGTCAATAATAAAAGGCAAAAAATTTAAGCATTGCTGCGCTAAGCAAATAGGTATTTAAATGCTTATATAGTGCTTATTTAGTTAAGTAGTGGCGCTTTAACTAAAGATTGTTGAATACCATCTAACCAAGCCTTAGCATTAAAGTTTAATGACTGACCAAGCGGCTTATCTGCTGCATTGGAGGTTGGGAGTTGATCTTGTAGTAACTGATTACTTTGCGCTTGTGCTGCTTGCTTATACTTGAGTTGAGTAAATAAGCTCGTATTTTCTAATACTTGGCTTTCAATATGTTTTTTATCATCACGAAATGCTAACGGTTTCGGCATCATAGCATTCGTTAAATGTATAGTGGCTAAGTCATTACCTACAATAGTATGTGCTTGATTGAATTGATTTACATCATCTGGCGTGGTTAATGCTAATGCGGTTTTATCTGGTAGGTCAAATTGCTTTCTCAAAGCAACATTCGACAAATCAGCAGGTGTTATCTCTTGTGTTTTCGGTAACAAAAATTGGCTTTGTTCACGTACATCTTCAGCTAACATAGCCAACATCAAACTAAAATCAGCACGACGGGTTTGTTCTACACTTTCATTTAGTTGCTCACCAAGTTGCAACTCATGAAGTAAAACGTTAGTTGAAGAAAGATCAGAGGCTATATGTTCAGCACTGTTCTTTATCACGTCATTACTTTGTGAGGTGTTATTTGTTGAAAACTGCTGTGAAAGCTCTACTGCCAATGCCTATTCGCTTATTTATCTGTGCTTTGATAAATAAGTTATCGGCTGAATGTAAAAAACATTTAGCCGATAAGACAATTTATTTAAAATAAATTGTAGAGTGATCATTTAATCAACAATTACCCTAGATTATTGAGTTAACTTAATAAGTTAACTCATTTTTATAGGCCAAGTCAGTGTAAATGCCGCGCCACCAAGCTCACTATCACCAATAGAAGCGTGACCTTGATGCCACTCCATAATACGCGCCACAATCGCTAAGCCAAGTCCAAAACCACCTGTTTCACGATTCCTTGATTGATCTCCTCGTGAGAAGGCATCAAAAATGACTTGTTTAAATTCATCTGATACCCCATCGCCATTATCTTCCACACATATAATGCACTGTCCATTCTCGATAGAAAGAGTAACCCTTACTTTATCATTACCGTATTTAATGGCATTACTGATAAAGTTATTTACCGCTCTATCTATAAAATGCCCATCACAACAAACATAACTGTCAGGCATATTATTAACAAACTCAATCGAATTAACGAATTGATCATGACTGGCTATTTGAAACTTCACTAAATCATTTAAATTTGTGCTAGTAAAATTAAGCTCTGGTTTGTCATTATCAAAGGCAGCATAAATAAGCATTTCATTGATAAGTTCTTCCAGTTCACACACGTCATTACTAATTTGTTTCTGATATTTAGCGCGTTTTTCGTCATCTTTAATTGTATCAAGCATCTGCAAAGCAAATTTAGTGCGTGCTAATGGAGTTCTTAGTTCATGAGAAACCGCATTAGTTAACTCTTTATGTGCTTCAATGAGCCGCTTTATTCTTGCTGCCATCATGTTAAACGACGAAATCATGGGCGCAATCATGGTTGATTTTGCTGCGGGTGCCGTACTATCAAACTGCCCTTGACCGAAATCTCTCGTTGCCTTTTTAAGCTGTTCTAAATCACGGGACATAGGCCATAACCAAATGAAAATAACGATACCAAAGGTCGCCAAAATCATAACACGATAAGTCGCTTTAACCCTTGGCCTTGTCGGCATTTTAGCGGGGCCTAAGGTAATGACTGACTCACTATCTTTAAGTAAATAATGAATAATCACTTGGTCATCAAAATAATAAATATGAGCATTTGAGTGCGCTAAAGCATTATGGTCAGTGTGGTCTATGGCTTCGACATCAGCTAAAGAGACTAACTTTAAAGGCAACTCCCAGCGCTTTGCTGCGCCAGCGATTATTTCTTCCCATTCTTCTTTAGGATGTTTTTGAACATAATCTCCCGTAGCCATCATCAAGGTTTTATAACCCGTATAAGACTCAATATCTTGCTCAAGATAAGAGTTCCATACTTCATCAAGTGCCCAAGAAAAAATGATAAATGTGGAGATAATAAAGAAATAGAGATTAAAAAACGAACGACCTAATTTCATCGACGAACCTTATCAAGAGAATGTAGTAAAATAATACTAAGCTTAAGAAAAAGGCTTTGTTACTACGTATGGGTAAACAAAGCCTTGATATATTCAGTATGTCATCACAGCAACAAATGCCAGAAGACTAGTTCCATGCATCTGGAACAAATAAGTAACCCTGACCCCAAATAGTTTTGATTCTAAATGGTGTATCAGTACTGTCATGTAGTTTTTTACGTAAGCGAGAAATGCGTACATCAACACTTCTGTCTAAACCATCATATTCACGGCCAATTACCGCTTTATAAATATAATCACGGTTTTGTACTTCACCCGACTTACCCGCTAGTAACCATAATAAATCAAATTCTTGACTAGTTAAGTCAACATTTTCATCTTGTAAGGTTACTTTACGTGAGGCTTTGTTAATATATAAGCTACCACAAGTGATCTCACCTTTTTCTTCACTCTGGTTTGGTAATTCTCCCCGACGTAACAAGGCGTTTACTCGTGCTAGTAAAACGCGAGGCTCTACAGGTTTGATAACATAATCATCGGCACCGATCTCTAAACCAAGTACCTGATCAAAATCAGTACTTTTAGCTGTTAGCATTAACACTGGGCCATTAAATTCTGGACGTAAATCACGGCAAACACCAAAACCATCTTTACCCGGTAACATGACATCTAAAATAATAAGGTCTGGAGAAAAAAGCTTTACTCGCTTCGCTACTGTGTCACCACGAAACTCTTGTTTAACATGAAAACCTTCACTTGTTAAAAAGTCAGTGACTAAATCGGACAGTTGGCGGTCATCTTCAACCAATAATATTTTTTTTACGCTTGAGTTACTATCTGGCATGTTCATTTCCTTATTTATTACGCGTTCTTAATGTAAATTGATAAATAACTGTTTTAATAACTGTATTAACAGTTTTCAATATTGTGTTGCTCATTTAGGGTTAGCTTAAACAAGTTATTACGGTTAAACAATAGACTCTACTAGTTGTTACGAATAAATTACAATTTATAACAGAGTGTGAAAAATAATACTTGCGAGAAGTTAGATAAACACGCAAGATCATTGTCTTAATTTGTACCAGTTCGTATAAGGTATTATTCACTCCTTTATACGTAATGATATTACCAAACAATACATGACGATATTGTTCGCAAAACGCCTTTAGGAATACTATGAAAATTATCTCTTTTAATATTAACGGTCTTCGTGCTCGTCTTCACCAATTACAAGCGATTATCGATAAACATCAGCCTGATATTATCGGCTTACAAGAAATCAAAGTACATGATGAAGCTTTCCCATTAGAAGCGGTTGAAGCTATGGGTTATCACGTCTATTTTCATGGTCAAAAAGCTCATTATGGCGTTGCTATGTTATGCAAAAAAGAGGCTGAGTCAGTGCAGCGCGGTTTTCCTACCGATGATGATGAAGCTCAACGCAGAATGATTATGGTGACAACAACCAATGATAAAGGCGAAAAAGTAACGGTATTGAATGGCTATTTCCCACAAGGTGAGAACATTAGTCACGAAACTAAATATCCTTATAAAAGAAAGTTCTATAAAGATTTAATGTCTTATCTTAATGACAATCATGTCAATGACGAAAATGTTGTTGTTATGGGTGATATCAATATTTCACCGCAAGACTTAGATATTGGTATTGGTGACGTAAACAGTAAACGCTGGTTAAAAAGCGGTAAATGTTCTTTCCAACCAGAAGAAAGAGAATGGTTAACAACGCTAATGGATTGGGGCTTTGTTGATACCTTCCGTCAATTACACCCCGATACTACCGAACGTTACTCTTGGTTTGATTATCGCTCACGTGGGTTTGATGACAACCGTGGTCTTCGTATTGATGTGGTATTAGCAACCAAAAATATGGCCGAGCAATGTATAGAAGCCGACATAGATTATGAATTACGAGGTATTGAAAAGCCTTCAGATCATGCGCCTATTTGGTCAACATTTTCATAGGGTTACTGTTAATGCATACTGACATCTCTACTAAAGAAATAGCTCATTACCGCTGTCCTCTTTGCCAACAAGCTTTATCGCTTAATGAAAAGAGTTATCGTTGTGAAAATAATCATAGTTTTGATCAAGCAAAACAAGGTTACGTAAATTTATTACCCGTTCAATTTAAGCATTCAAAAGAACCTGGTGATAACAAAGCAATGGTGCAAGCTAGACGAGCGTTTCTAGACAAAGGTTATTATCAGCCCTTAGTAGACAGTATGCTCGCGTTATACCAAAAGTATGGTGATAAAAACGCAGCCATTTTTGATGCGGGTTGCGGTGAAGGTTTTTATACTCATCAACATAAAACCGAGCATAACAGTGTATACGGTGTAGACATTGCTAAAGAAACGATAAAAATTGCAGCAAAACGTTATCAAGACTGCTTTTTTAGTGTCGCTACTCTCTCTGACTTACCTTATGTTAATGAGCAGTTTGGATGGGTTTATAGTGTTTATGCGCCCATTTTAGAAAATGAATTTACCCGTATTTTGCAAAAAAACGGATATTTTTTGACAGTTACTCCTGCCGATAATCATTTATTTGAACTTAAATCCATGATATATCGCCAAGCTAATAAACATGACACGACTAAACAAGTGATTGAGAAATTAACGTTAGTTGAAGAACAGAGATTGAATTACCCAATGAACTTCTCTGACAGTAATGACCTGCTAAACTTGTTAGCAATGACACCTTTTGCCTTTAAAGCCAGTGATGAATTAATTACGCAATTGAAACAACAAAAACAATTCAGCTGCCAAGCAGACTTTGTTTTACGTTTGTATCAAAAGACGCATTAAGTTTTGGTGAAGTGGTTAAGTTAACTACTTTGTGGTTGCGAAAGTTAGCTGTAAAAGCTGAGCTAGATCGATATACCGTGGTTTATATTTTGCTAAATTAGCAATGGCAGTATCATTTTTTTCGTCATTGCTACGCTGACTTTGCTCAGCTACTTGCTGTTTTACCTTTTCTAAACCACTATGATACCAAGAGGCTAGAGATGGCGGTAATAACTTATCGGCTTTAACACCTGAAAACACTAGAGCTTGGACAGGTATACTTATTAAGAACAATCCATAAACAAGTGCTTGAGGTAGTGCATTTAGTGCATTACTAATAGAACCTTGGCCAAGAGGATATCCTGAAGCAACATATAGCTGCATAATAACAGTAAACATGGCTAAAGCAGGAAAGTAACGGCAGACAAAGCGCGCACTTTGCACGCCTCGATAATCTTCAAAATATTGAGATAATTCGGGTTTATCTGGCCAAAGAGATAGGTATTTTTGACCCAACTTAATGAGTTGTACTACTGAGATATTCATACTACTACTATAGCAGCTAGTCCTTATAAGCAACAGTTAGAAATGTAACTAAGCTTTCATTACGAATAACAATCATTAAAAGTTAAAATAAAGCATTTTATTGCATTGAATCAAGATTTCTACTTAACTCCATCGTTATAATGCCGACAATATTATTATTGCTATAATTATTCGATAACTTTTCATTTTTTAAAAGACAACAAACATGACCCAACAAAAACCTCATCGCAAAGATCCTGCTAGTACTGGCGCAATTTTAGTCATCAACTGTGGTAGCTCTTCGGTTAAATTTTCTTTAATAAAACCATTAAGCGGTGAAATACTCTTATCAGGTTTAGTAGAATGTCTGCACAGCTCTGATGCTATAATGACTATTAAACTAAATGGCGAGAAAAAGTCCTATAAGTTACCTGATCCCTTTAATCATCAAACAGCACTTTCTTTGTTAGTAGCGCAATTGCAACAACTTAACTTGGTCAAAGATATCAGTGCAATCGGACATAGAGTTGTCCACGGCGGTGAACAGTATTCACAACCAACGCTAATCACTCAGGATGTAGAACAAGCCATTAACCAATTGGCAAAACTTGCACCATTGCATAACCCTGCCAACCTCATCGGTATAAAAGCGTGCCAAAAAGCCTTTGAAGATTTACCACAAGTGGCCGTTTTTGATACGGCTTTTCATCAAAGCATGCCCGAAAAAGCGTATATATACGGCCTGCCCTATTCATTGTACAAAGCGCATGGAATAAGACGTTATGGTTTCCATGGTACTAGCCATTATTTTGTTGCAAAACAAGCAGCCAATCGGTTAAAAAAACCGCTCGAGCAATGTAACTTAATCAGTGCCCATTTAGGTAATGGTTGTAGTGTCACTGTCATTAAAAATGGTGAAAGTGTTGATACGAGCATGGGTATGACACCTGGTGAAGGTGTTATTATGGGAACTCGCTGTGGCGATCTTGATACCGGCATTATCTTTCATCTAGTCGAAAACCTAGGTTACTCAATTAGTGAAGTTGATAAATTAGTTAATAAAGAAAGTGGTTTGTTAGGTATTTCTGGCTTAAGCAACGATGGCCGTACGTTAGAAGATGCCATGTTAAAAGATAACCACGCCCAAGCAACATTAGCGCTAACTATTTTCTGTTACCGAATTGCCAAAACTATTGCTTCTTATAGCGCCAGCTTAACGCAATTAGACGGCCTCATTTTTACTGGTGGCATTGGTGAAAATTCAAGCTGGGTACGTACTGAAATAGTTAAGCAACTCGCGTTATTAAACTTCTCTTTAGATGAAGAAAAAAATAAAAAAACTCGCTTTGGTGTTTCCGGTAATATTGCTACTAAAAACTCAAGAGCTTGTTGGGTCATTGCAACAAACGAAGAATGGGTCATTGCCGAACAGTCAGCCCAATTACTATCAAATTTAGCTAAATAGATGAATATATAAGTAGGATTTAATTTATGCCACATAGAATTATGTTAATCCCTGTTGGATCAGGTGTCGGCTTAACTAGCGTATCGTTAGGTTTGTTGCATGCTTGTCAGCAAAAAGGGATTAAAGTTGGGCACTTCAAACCCATTAGTCAACCTTCACGTAATAGCTTAGCTAAAAAAAATAAAACCATTGATGCCATTAGTCTGTCTCAAAATAGTACGAGTGTCTCTCTTAGCTATGTCGAAGGAAAAATGGGCGATGGCCTTCACGACGTCGTTTTAGAAGAAATCGTTGCTAATTTCAATGCATTTAAAGCAGATCATGACGTTATAATCATTGAAGGTCTAGTTCCCACACCAAGACAACCTTATGCTGGTCGCATTAATCGTGATGTAGCTCAAGCGCTAGGTGCAAATATTGTATTAGTGGCTAGCCCAGGTAATGACACTGCTGAAGAATTTGAAGATAGACTGGAAGTCAGTGCAGAAACCTATGGTGGCATAAAGAATCGTCATCTTATAGGCTGTGTTATCAATAAACTTAATTGCCCAGATCAAGAAGAATTTGGTTTATTACCCAAAGAAGAAGAAGTTGAAAATGACTTTAACCTAAATCATTGGTTAGATTTATCGATTTTTAAAGGCAGACATTTTGATTTACTTGGCACAGTTCAGTGGGAAATAGATCTTATTGCCCCACGAGTCTGTGATATTAGTAACTACCTTGAAGCTAAAGTCATTAATAGTGGCGATATGGAACATCGCCGTTTTCGCAGTGTTGCATTTTGTGCCAGAACAGTATCAAACCTAGTCAGTTACTTAGTACCTGGTCGACTTATTGTCACTCCTGGTGATCGCACCGATATTATTATCGCGGCCTGTTTATCTGCCTTAAATGGGACTAAACTAGGTGGTTTGATTTTAACTAATGGCTTTGAACCATCCGAGCAGGTTTGGGAGTTATGTAAACAAGCGCTAGATGCTGGTTTACCTGTTTTATCTGTACCTTGGGATACTTGGCAGACCTCACGCCATATTATGGGTTTCAATCCTGAAATACCAAAAGACGATATTCAGCGACAAGATAAAGTAAAACAGCATGTTGCTGACAACTTGAGTAGTGACTGGCTCGAAAGTCTGACCTCGAAAAACAATAGTTATAACTTATTATCACCACCAGCATTTAGACATAAGTTAACCGAACTTGCTCGCCAAGCAAACAAGTTAATCGTTTTACCAGAAGGAACCGATATACGTACTATTAAAGCTGCAGCAATTTGCTGTGAGCGTAATATTGCTCGCTGCCAACTGATCGGCAACAAAGAAGAAATACTGCAAATTGCCGAACATCAAGGCATAAGTCTACCTGATAACTTATTAATAACAGATCCCGATACTATTCGAGAAAATTATGTTGGGCCTATGGTCGAACTACGTAAAAATAAGGGTCTAACCGATGTTATTGCCTTAGAAAACTTAAAAGATAATGTTGTTTTATCTACTATGATGTTGCAGCTTGGCCAAGTAGATGGCCTTGTTTCTGGTGCAGTAAATACTACAGCAAATACCATAAGGCCCGCTTTACAGTTAATAAAAACGGCACCTGACAGTTCACTTGTTTCATCGGTTTTCTTCATGCTACTGCCAGATCAAGTATTGGTTTACGGTGATTGCGCTATTAACCCTGAGCCTAACGCAGAACAATTGGCTGATATTGCCATTCAATCTGCTGACTCAGCAAGAGCATTTGATATCGAACCAAGAGTTGCCATGATTAGTTACAGTACAGGTAAATCTGGTCATGGTGCTGATGTAGAAAAAGTAGCTAAGGCGACTGAAATTGCTAAAGCTAAGCGACCTGATTTGATCATTGATGGACCACTTCAGTATGATGCCGCCATTATGGAGAATGTGGCTAAGAAAAAAGCGCCAAATAGTCCTGTTGCAGGTAAAGCAACTGTATTTATTTTCCCTGACTTGAATACAGGTAACACTACTTATAAAGCAGTACAACGTTCTGCTGACTTAGTAAGTATTGGACCAATGTTACAAGGTATGAATAAACCAGTTAACGATCTATCCCGCGGCGCATTAGTTGATGACATTGTTTATACTATTGCGTTAACAGCGATACAGGCAACGATGTAACAGCAAAAACTGTTCGCCTTTTAATAAATTAACTCGCGGTTAAACTTTCTTTTAGGAGGTTTAACCGTGTCAAATCTATAATTTCACAAGTAAAGACTGCCAAACTAGTATTTTGACCGATTATCTTATTTATTTATATCTAAACACTTGTTAGACAAAAAACGTACTACTATTATTTCCCTTTATAAACAATGACTAAAGCCACACATAGAGACTTATCCACAACCATACACACAGCTTCTGTGGATATAAAAATAAAAGATTACTAGTAGCAGTATTAAGTAAACATCTTAGTAAAACCTTCGTAAATAACCACTTTAAATAACTTTCCCCTAAAACTATACGTTTGTTAAGACCCTGCCCTTAGCAGAACAGACTTTAATCTCAACAAATAAATGCCACAACACACAACTAGCGCTAAAGTTGTCCATTATTTTCTCGTTAAGAAAAATATAAGAATACTGCAATCGAAGCACTACCTGTAAAGCAAAGTCTGGTAATATAATCTCAAATTTAGACTAAAATAACATTCATATAGGAATACTATGATTACCGTCTACGGCATAAAAAATTGTGATACTGTGAAAAAAGCGACTAAATGGCTTGAAGCAAATAATATAGCTCATCAACTTTATGACTTTAAAAAGCAGCCATTAACCGCTGAACTATTAACAGAATTTGTCAGCCAAAGTGATTGGTCATTGTTATTAAATAAACGTAGTACGACATTTCGTAATTTACCTGATGAGATAAAAAATAACTTAACAGATGACGTTATGTTTGCCGCTGTCCTTGAGCAACCTACGTTACTTAAAAGGCCTCTATTACCTTTAAACGGTGAACTTAACCTTGGCTTTAAAGTTGATCAATACCAAACTATTTTCGAAAACAAATAAATATAAAAAATAAGCCACATTTTAAATAATTAAGTATAGGTAGCCCTTGTGAGTAAAATCGAACAAAAAAGTCAAAGCGAAGTTATTGAGTTGGCAATAGAACTAATGTCTAGAGCCTCAGTTACCCCTGAAGATGCTGGTTGTCAAAAATTGATGTCGCAACGACTAGCAAAACTCGGATTTACTAATGAAAGCATGGTTTTTGCAGACACTACAAACCTGTGGTCTCGTCGTGACAGCACAAATGAAATAAAAGTAGATAACTTAGTTTTTTGTTTTGCTGGTCACACCGATGTTGTACCAGCAGGTAACCTTGAGTTATGGAACACACCACCGTTTGAACCGACCATTATTGACGGTATGTTATATGGACGCGGTGCGGCCGATATGAAAGGTAGTTTAGCGGCGATGATAGTGGCAACAGAGCGTTTTGTTCACGACCATCCAGATCATCAAGGCTCAATCACTTATTTAATAACGAGTGATGAAGAAGGTCCATTTATTAATGGCACCACAAGGGTTATCGATACGTTAGAGGCACGTGATGAAAAAATCACTTATTGTATAGTTGGTGAGCCTTCAAGTACTCACGCTGTCGGAGATATAGTAAAAAATGGTCGCCGTGGCTCTATTTCTGCAGAAGTTGATATTAAAGGCAAACAGGGGCATGTTGCTTACCCAGAACACGTTAAAAACCCTATTCACTTAGCTATGCCCGCACTAACAGAATTAAGTTTAGTGGAATGGGATAAAGGTAACGATTATTTCCCTGCAACTAGTTTTCAGTTGTCTAATCTTAATGCAGGTACTGGTGCAACAAATGTTGTTCCTGGTCATATCAATGCCTTATTTAACTTACGTTATAGCACTGAATTAACGGACCAAATAATTGTTGAGCAGGTCGAATCGATCCTAGATAAACATCAACTTGATTATGATATAAAGTGGACGTTCAATGGCAAGCCATTTATTACTGAACATGTTAACTCAGAACATGGATTTTTAAACGCGGTTAGCCAAGCAATACTTAGTGTTACTGGTAAAGAAACTCAACTTTCAACTTCAGGTGGTACATCCGACGGTCGATTTATCGCACCGACAGGAGCACAAGTGATTGAGCTCGGACCATGTAACGCGACCATCCATCAAGTCAATGAATCGGTGTGCTGTGAAGACTTAGAAAAGCTTGTAGATATTTACTATCATTGTTTAGTTAATGTTTTATGTACACATAAAACTGACAGTTAGTTATAAGGTTTCAATTAACCATGCAAAAGACTAATCACATCAATAGTATCAATCCGGCTCAGATATTGGGCCAAGATGAAAAACACCTTTACTATGTGAGTGAGCGAGTTGCCATTCACCAAGCAATGAAAAATGCCTTTGATGCTATGGTCTATGCAGCTAAAGACCATAATATTGAGTTAACGATTGCCAGTGGTTTTAGATCTTTTGATCGACAACTGATGTTATGGAACAACAAGTTTTCGGGGAAAACTCCCATTAAAGATAGTGCTGGGAATATTGTTACTTCTGCGGAGCTATCGCCACTTGAGTTAATGCACAGTATTTTGCTTTATTCTGCGCTCCCTGGCGCAAGCAGGCATCATTGGGGGTGTGATATTGATGTGTACGCACCAAATTTATTAGCTCAAGGTTATCAATTACAACTTGAGCCTTGGGAATATAGTGAACAAGGACCTTTAGCAAAATTATCTGCTTGGCTTATTCAACACGCACACAAATTTGGTTTTTATTTCCCTTATGCGAACTTCCAAGGTGGCGTTGCTAAAGAGCCTTGGCATATATCCTATCTGCCGTTAGCTCAGCAGTACCAGCAAGCTTTTGATATTGATTTGTTAGCACAAACATTAAGCCGTAGTTGTATCTTAGGTAAGAGTGTCATTATTGAAAATTTAGATGACATAGCAAAGCGTTATATTAACAATGTTTGTGCAGCGCCAACCAATGTTATACTAGCTAAAGACCTAGAATACTAATTTTAGCGAATTAACTTCAAAAATTTACCAAGAGGCACTCCAATGGACAATTGGTTAGCGATTTTTATGATAGTAATAACCGTCGTTATTATCATAGGAAATTTGAGTACATTTCAGAAAAGCTCTAAGCACAAAATGCGTAAAACAAGTTTAAATGACCGAGAAGAAACACTGCCAAGAACTAATAAAAGTACACATAAAATGGCTTCCGTAGAGAAAGAAAAGCGCTAAGGTAAAGCTGAGCTTATAAATATAGTCAGATTACAGACATAAAAAAACTCCAACTAGTGGAGTTTTTTTATGTCTGTAAAGTAACGAAGTAATTACTTCATAATTACTTCGCGAAAACTAAGATTAGAAAACATCTCTAAAAGATAGCCCTTTTTCTACCACAGGGAAAATTCGTTCAAGTGCTTCTAAAGTCAATGGCTCACCATCAGCGTCATAGATAGTCACAGAGGTTTTCTGGTTAAGCTCATCTGCCGGCGCTAACACAAATTGGTACTGAGCATCACTCACATCAATAACCGGTACATCATCACCCCAGATACTATCCCAAACGCTACTTTCAGGTTTGACAAACTCTACGTAGTAAATCTTTTTATCTTCATTAAGATCAGTAATCGTAAAGCCATGCTTTTCAAAGAACAGCGGCATATTACCCCATAGGTCGTCTAACCCCATTTCAACAATATATGCTTGTTCAGCTTCAATGTTTTTACCTATTGTTACTAACTTCTGGTTCGCACGAGTTAAACGGTCAGCACGCTGTTGAAGACGGTAGTTATAATCAACTGCTGCAATAAGATCATTAAGCATGCCTTTTTCAGCTCTTTGCTTATCAATAGGGTCCATTGTTTTACTGCCACCCTTTTCATCTGTTTGTAAAAAATCAACTAATGAAACACGTAATGACACACTGCGACCATGTGGTTTTGCTAACAATTGAAAACGAAAGCGTACACTCTTTGAAAACTGAATATCAGTAAAAATCCAACCAACATCAACTTCATCATGATACCAATCAGATTCAATAATGGCGGTTCTAATACCTTCTCGTTTAATGCTGGTTTCTTTTAAACTAGTCGCCCCTTCAGTAACCTTACTTAAGGTAACTTCAGTGTCTTCTTCGATATAGTTATAGGTAATGTTATCTTCGTCTAATTTCTCTTTGACAACTTTTTCGATAAAATCTAATAAGTCTTTATCTTCTAGTACCTTATCAAACCAAATAATAGCAATACCAGACTCTTCTACAACACGTGAAGATGCAGCAACAGGCATGACTAATGAAGGTGCTCGAATATCCATATTTTCACCAATAGGGCCTTGGTGATTTATTTTGTTGGTAACAAAATAATCATTCGCTTGCTTTGGTTTATTTAAATTGGCAGGAATCACGAGGTCGTTAGCTTCAACCTTATTCTGATACTCAAAGCTACCTTGTGCTTGTTTATTATTAACTGATCCACAAGCTGTTAGTGATAAGGCTAACAGTGATAAATAAAACGCTCTACAACTCATTAAAACTCCTGTGGCTTAGGTTATTGATATTCAAAACCCAACTAAGCTCACTAAAAAATACTAAAAAAAATTTGATATAAGACAGGGCTAATATTGCGCCCCATGGTACTTGCCTGATTTTACAAACACAAGGTATATGACCACAAAAATTCAAGATGATTCCAACTTTTACTACGATCAGTTACAATGCGCCTTTATTGATAACTTGAGCTTAATGAATGCCACAATATTTAGTACTAACAGCGATGGGATCGGACAGAACTGGTTGTGTTAGTGAATTGACTAAATTAGCAAGTGAATGCGAATGTAATATACTAGACAGTCGGATGGCCATTTTTGGCTCTGAATTTACTTTCATTATGCTGCTAACTGGTGATACCAGAGCGATTAATAAGATTGAAGTTAAAATACCTAAGCTGGCGCATAGTTTAGATTTAATCACAATGATGAAGCGAACGTCTGGTCACAGAACCTTTGACTTAGTTCAGCATTACCAGGCAGAGTACTCGGGGATAGACCAACCAGGTATTTTAAAAGCAATGACCGCCTTTTTTGCCACACGTAAAATAGATATCTCTTCATTGAAATCGGAAATAGATCCTAAAACCAATCATATGAGCGCTAACATATTGTTTGCTTTAACAGAAAAGATTAGTATCGATGAGCTGGAGTACGATTTTCTAGAGCTATGTGAGCAAACTGGAGTTCAAGGTTTTATTAAAAAAGCTAATGCGAACTTATTGTAATGTTGGATTGTTTATCATTTAGCATTAAAATATGAAGCCGCTCTAGTTCGAAAGGTAATTATGTTATTGCATATTCATGTAGCGACTGCATTTAATGAAATCGGCCTTGTCCACCTATCAAACGAGTTATTGTAAAGTAATCTAAAAAGATCAACCGCCCCTAAAACAACCTTAAAAACAAATAGAAGTGACATTATTATGAATACTTTAAATGTTGGTGATACCGCGCCACTTTTTACTTTGAACAATGAAAATGATGAGTCAGTATCATTAACTGATTATATTGGTAAACAACAAGTGTTAGTATAATTCTCATTCTACCTATAAGTTAAAAGTTCAGCTATATTAAACCCTCTAGTGCAATTTACTTCATTAATCAGAGGGTCTTTCCATGAGAAAAGCCTACAGCTATATTCGCTTCTCAACCAAGAGACAGCTTACAGGTCACTCCTTAAAACGACAGCAAGATGCAGTTACAGAATACTGCTCTGATAACAACCTTCTATTAGATAGAAGCTCTTTCCAAGATTTAGGTGTATCAGCCTTTAAAGGTAAGAATGCTACAGAAGGTGCATTAAGCCAATTCTTAGAAGCAGTCCAGTCTAGCTCTATTGATTCAGATAGCTACTTGTTAGTTGAGAACCTAGATAGACTTTCAAGACAGAAAGTTAATGAAGCCATGGCTCAGTTCCTTAATATCATTAATACAGGTATTACAGTTGTAACCCTCTTTGATAAAAGGACTTATCACAAAGATAATCCCGACTTAACAACAGACCTATTAGTCAGCTTATTAGGTATGCAAAGAGCTAATGAAGAGTCTGAAACTAAGAGTAAACGTATACGCGCATCTAGACAGCATATGCGTGAGAACTTATCTGAAAAGAAATACACAGCGGTTTCCCCTTTCTGGTTAAAAGCTAACAAAGCAAAGACAGACTTCATTGTCATTGAAGAAAGGGCTGAAATAGTCAGAACTATATTCAACTTGTCTGTTAAAGGTTACGGCTCTATAAAGATTGCAGACTACCTCAATGCACACGACTACAAGCCACCCAAAGCTAAGTTATGGTCCTCTACCTCTGTAGCTAATGTCCTTAAAGAAAGAAAAGTATTAGGTGAGTTTCAACCTAGGGTTCTAATAGATGGCAAGATGCAAAATACAGGCGGGCTAATTACTGACTACTTCCCCAAGGTAATAGATGAAGATACCTACCTATTATCACGCTCTCAGGTAAGGCAGCGTAATGTAAAAGGTGCAGGTAAAGGTACAGGTAGAAAAGGCAAGCATTTCTCTAACCTTTTTAGTGGCTTTAGCAAGTGTAAGCTTTGTAATTCTAACTTGTATATGAAAGATAAAGGGACTAAAAGCAAACCATACAAATACTTATATTGTAGTACTAAGTGTGGTGCTAAAGCCCTACCCTTACATTTAGCTGAGAGATTCATTACTGATGTATTCACAGATGGCTCTTATCAAGATATTTGGAAAGCCTTAGCTCAAAGACAAGAGCAAGAAGGTGTTGATATCCTACAACTTGAAAATAAGCTAACAGCCTCAGAAGAGAACCTTAACGCCTTCTTAGATACTAACCCAAGCTTTTCAATACCTAGCATAACTGAGTACTTAGCTAAACAAACTCAAGTTATAGAGAGTCTTAAGTTAGAAATAAAAGAGGCTACTAGCTCAAGTCTCCCTTCAATTAAAAATGAAGTACTGGGTCGTAAAGAACTTATTCAAATCATAGCTACAGCATTCCAGAGAGAAGCTTATGGAACTAAACCTGAAAAGCTAGAAGATACTGCTCTGTATCTTGTAAGACAGAAGCTAAATAATTTACTACATAAAGCATTTGGAACTGTACTCTTTGAATACACTGGCTCTCAGATATCAATGGCTGCTGAATCCTCTTCTGGTCGAAGTGAGTTCTCTGCTAATAAAGAAAGTTTTAATTCAGATACTTTCAATATATTTTGGAGAGTTAATCTAGAAGGAGACTCAAGGGAAGATACACCTGAACAGAAAGCTAAACGTCATGAGCGTTTATTTCTAAATAACTAAGGCTCTTATAAGAGTCTGCGGTACATAAATAAAATGGCTACAGAGCTTTGTAAATATACCCTGTAGCCTCAGTGGGGCACAACCAAATAGATATATATATACTGCATATAGGAGCCCCTCAGCGGCAATGTGAGGCCCTTTCTCTACTCTTATGATCAATGACATACAGAGGGCTTACCCCCTCTTAAAATAGCTATCACCAAAGGCCGACTCAAACAACCATGTTCGTCTGAGAGCCAATATACACAAGCCTTTTGTATTTTAACGCATAGACTATTATAAGAGCCCACTCATAAAAACAAGTTAAAAATAGGACTACTAATTAAAGTAACCCTATCAAGATATATCTATTGCAATAAATTACATCGTTATACTGATAACAATAGCTCATGTTTATATCTCTAGAAAGTCCTGTGCTAGTACTAGCAAGTAAATAAAGCCCTATTCCCAAGAAAAGGAATAAGGCTAGATTATATAATAAATAAACTTACTGTAGTCTCAATACCACTAGCAGCTTAGAGAAAAGAACAAACAACTAACTAGATACGTTAACTAGCTATTGGAGGATAGAAGCCATAACCAAGCACTTTCTTTCTATCTCTAGGAAGTTACTTTAAGGTGGCTCTTACTATGAGTCTAGCTTTCATCAGTTAACTGAACCATATCTAGCAGCCTCAAATCCCTCTGTATTGTCTTACTAGTTACCTTTAGCTTTCTAGCCAACTCCTCTCTATTGAAGTCTGGACTGGAAAGTATAACCTTAGCTACAATCGCCCTTCTCTGCTCAGGTGTGAGTTTGTCACCCCCAATATTAGCTGTCTTACTTTCAAGCACTTTAAGTCTCAACCCATGACTACTGACTATCTCCCTTAACTCTGACAACTCTAGCGCCACCCTCCTTTTCTCCATTAGCTGATGGAGACCTGCGTATAAGGTGTAAGCAATTAGGTCGTACTTAGTTAATGGCATACCTAGCTCTCTCATTAAGACTAGTTGCTCATGGTCTTTGTGCTCAGACAATCCAAACTGGAAGCCCTGTACCCTTTGGTTATAAATATTCTTATTGATAAAGTACTCCCTTATTTTCTTGTCAAAACCTGACTTCTTCATGACCTTGTTAATAATATGCTTAACTCTTCCCTTATCATCTATCTTCTCATGCTTGAGCTTGTCATTAAGTACACTCAACATCATCCCTGAGATGTGCTCATTACCTACCCTCATACCTGAGTCGTGATTTAGTAGGCTAATCTCCTGCTCAAAGGTGTATTGAGATGTTTCCCTGTCATCCTGTCTATCTCTCATGAACTTGCCAAATAGCTCTTTGGTTGTTATCCCTTTGTTGCCCTCCCAGTCATCCCAATGTACATAGATTTGAGACTGGTTACAGAACTCGCTGTACTTAGCCCAGAGCTTAGTTAGCTTCTTATCTCTCTTTACTCTATTTGCTTTCTTTTCTATTGCACACTCAGGTGCTTTCTTACTAACTTCAAAATTCATAGTATATCTCTCTTAAATTATATCGGGCTCTTAGAGGACTGTCTTTGAATGTAACTTCAGTGGGAAGAATAGGGACATGTCCCTGTTTAGTGTCTGTATACCTGTAAAATATCCCTGTGAGCTAAAGAACCCTGTCAACTCAAAGAATGCATAAGGTGATATTTATAGGGAAGTAGGGGTAAAGTGAGACACTTTTCTATTTTTGACACTGTTACTCATAGATAAAGGTAAAGCTAAGTCTCGGGTATCATTTATTGAACTCATATGTACTTAAGACTATTCACTTCGTTCATTAAGAGGGACGGACGTAGCAACGTCTTCTCCGTTCGCGTGTGCTTCGCACTCTACGCTCGCTCCCAACTCTGTCGAGCTGGGCTTTATCAACTTAAAAGAAAGCCCACTCCACCTCAGCCAAAGCCTTACTTTAAGTAGCTGCGATATAAAACTTTAGTCTTCCTGAGTAACTTAATCTCATTGGGATATCCTGACTTTCCTTTTATCTTGATGTACTTATTTTTTGCTAGAGCTTTCAATGACTCCTTAACGGTAACGATACTTATACTGAATAGCTCTGCTATCTGTGATTGTGTAGGGGCTATATTTTGGCATTCATCTTTAAAGCCTTCCTGACTCACCAAAGCAGCCAGAACAAGTGACTGAGTATTTGATATATCTTTAAGCCCATAGGCTATAGGAACTGTATTCATAATTTAATCCTCGTTTATGTGTCTCTATAGGCAGTCACATTAAAGAGGGGGTATGATTTGTATCAGCCACACATTAAAACAAGAACAGACTCAGATATCCCTGTAAGAGCTTGATTTGGAGTAACTCAGATAAAGACAGATGCACTCACGATTCCTTAAGGAGTTTTCATCTTCTTATTACAGCCCTGAGAGTGAGGATTTACATTAGATAGGTGGTATATATTATCTATAGGGTGGCAATTCAGTAGAGCCTCAAATTCAAGACAACAAAAGTCTTACTCATTTATGCTAAGTTTTGGGTTACTTACTACAAGCTCTTATAAGAGCCTAATTGGACAATTACATCAGTTGTGCCACCCAATTACATCAGAACTGCCAGTAATTATCATCCAACACTGCCACCTAATATGACCACTGAATAACATTAATTTTACCACCAATAAATAAGGTTACTTTGTGCGCTTAGCTGACACTAGTAATTAATCTTTTCCCTATATTTTCTAATGAATAAATCATGTGTGTTACTGAGACATATCAGTAATAATTTGATCTGCCCATTAAAAAAAAACTGTAATTATATAATAAGACTTTGAAATTAAAGAATATTGAGTTATTTTATTCAACAATCAAGTAGATGGGAGTTACTGAGACGTCTACATAATAAGCTGTTAGGCTTCAAAAGGTGTCTGGATGATCATCAAACCTAAAAACCTAAGTGAACTTGAATCTTGTTTTGATAGATTTTCTAATGGGTTTCTTTTTCGTGGACAAGTAAAGCATTTTACGAATGACAGCGGTGAAATTGATATTCCCACTTCATTTAGCCGACACGGGTGTATACCGCAGGTAATGCTTAAGTGGTCACACTATTCCAAAGCTATGATAAGAGCATTTTCTGAGGCTAATTATTTCGATATCGACCTTGAATTGTCTCAAGCAATTTTACAACATTATGGCTGGAGATCTTTTTATGTCGATTTAACCAAATCCCCTCAAATTGCATGTTGGTTTGCTTCAAATATTTATAGCGAAAATAATGCGATTCATATGAGTGAAGATTTAAATGAAGACCCTGTATGGTTAGTACATAAAAATAGTAGTTACACGGAATCTACTTCCGTAGGGCATATTTATGTGGTTGATCTTCTAGCACTAGAAAGCATTGGGATTAAAGTACACGATTTAACAAAACTTCAAGGTGATGAAGGACTACTTAGATTTAATGCACAGCAAGCATGTTTAGTAGGCAATCTTGATAATAATTTACCATCAGAAGTAATTGCCGCCCATATTGAAGTTTCTGCTGACCTTTTAAAGGCTTATTATCATAAAAAGAGTGTTCGTGGTGTAACTGATGTCTTTCCATCAAAAAAAGATGATTTTATTTTAAATTTTCTTCTCTCTTTACCTTGGGAAAAAATGCATATTGATAATCCTATACCTATATTTCGAAGGGGCTTGGAAATACCTGACTATGAAGATAATTTTGTAAAACATTTGCCCCCTGAAGTAACTTTATATGAAGGTTTTTGGATAGCTGATAATTTGAAAGAGCCAAATGGTAAATTTAAAAATACGCTTTTCTATAAACTACCTCAATTATCATATTATAAAAATACAAAGGAACAATTTGATTTAACCTATGTAAACCAAGTATTAGAAGAGCAAGGTGACTTTTTTATTGAAATGGATGGATTAATTAAGTTTGTAGAGATACCAGACCCACTATTTTATGAAAAAGGCATTTATGTTTCTATTAATGAGTTAGGTAAGATTTCTGTTTCAGGACTTAGCATTCATCACCCAAGCAATGTAATAGCTGAATTTGGTATTGAAGATAGTTGGTTCTACGAAAACAACGAGGGAGCTTGGAACAAAATCAATCACCCAGAACAATGTCCTTGCAATAATGAATTAAGACATGAACTACATTTCTCTTTACTTAATATTTTGAATGAAGCCATAAAGGATAATGAATTAGTTAGAGATAATCATTTATGCTATCGACACATGGATGTTAAATCAGCCTAATAAGTCGTTTAAAAGGACAAAAAATAGTTGGTTTTTGCTCCTTCGTCGCTAATTATAGCCAACAATTTTATTGCCTCTTAGTGAGGCGTTAGGTATTTATCAATGTTAGGTACTCTTAATCTCAAAGTAAAAAATATGCAACCAAATGACTTTAAACTACATGGTGTTCCTTTTATTTTGAAGGAAGGAGACAACACTATACAAATAGAGCACTGGTTAGTTATCAAAAAAATAGTGGAGAGGAAGATTTCTGCTGGTTTTGTAGCTATTGATCGAAATGAAGAGTTTCGAGCAACTGAATCATTTCAGAAAAGATGTTTTTCTGAATTTGAACTACTTGGCGTCCCAGCGGTAAAGGTTTCATCTGAAAAAGGTGAGCTATCAGAAGGAGTTAAACATTCATTTGCCATAGAGTGGCTATCTTCAAAGGAAGAATCTCGCGAAGAAAATAGAGATAACCGAGAAATAGAAAATTTATCTATAACTAGATCTGCTCAAAAAACCTCAAAGATTGCAATTATAGTAAGTACAATTACTGCATTATCAGTAGCAATAATTACAGTTTGGCTAACGGTAAAGTTTGGTTAATAGATTGAGCTTAAAATACCTAAGAATAACATTAAACGGAAAAATTACAGTTGGCTGTTTTTCGTTCCTCAAACATTTTAGCCAACTATAATTTACCGCTTATGTAAGCGTTATGTGTTACAAAAGGATCTAGTGATGAGTTTCAAGTCTTGGCGCAGCTATTGGGATTTTAGCCAATCTGTAAATACCAAATTTCGTTATATAATGAGTCCTGAATCCAAAGATTTTCTTACTGCCATCGACAATACTTGTCAAAAACGAGCTCTTACCTTACCTAAAGGTACATCTGTATGGCGAGCCCAAGAAGGACATGGTGTGAGGCCTTTTTATCAGACTGATCCTGATACTGACGAGGAAATCCATATAGAGGACTGGCCGTGTCCGTATGATTCGAGCAGAATGAAGCCGTTACCTTTCAGCGCCTCCGAAGGAAGAGCTAACTCGAAAGGAATACCATGCTTATATGTAGCAACGGATAAGGAAACGGCTATGTCAGAGATTAGGCCTTGGCTTGGGTCAATTATTTCTCTTGGTCATTTTAAATTATCTAGAGATTTAAGGATTATAGATTTTTCTGTTAACCATGGAAAAACCAATAAAAAATTTTATTTTAAGGAGCCGTCAGCTTCAAAGATTATCGAAACCGTTTGGTTAGACATCGACAACGCATTTTCAAAGCCCACTAAAACATCGGATTTAAAATCTGATTATACACCGACACAGATTATTTCAGAGTTTATCAAATCTAAGGGTTATGATGGTATTGCGTACAAAAGCTCTTTGGCTGACGGACACAATATTGCACTGTTCGATTTAGATTCGGCAGAAGTGGTTGAACGTGCAATTTTTGAACCTTCAAAGGTGAGATTTGATTTTGAACAGGTTCAAGAGGATTAACTTTTAAGTTTAGTATTAGGTAACACCTAACAAGTAATTAAACAGGTACAAATAACAGTTTGCTGTTTCGTTCCTCACATTTGAGCAAACAATTTTTTGCCAGTTAATTGGGGAGTCCATATCATTCGTTATACGGTAAGAGAGTTTCATCACCATGAGTAATATTAATAAGGTAGTTGAATGTTCCAATGATTTTGTAAATCAATTTTCAGGCTATCTACCAGTCGTTATTGCTGTATTTCTTGCCTATATTGCATACCAACAGATGCGAATAAATAAGAACAAACTAAAATTGGATCTTTATAACCAGAGGTTTGAAGTTTATGCATCAGCACTTCAATTTTACCAAGAGGTTATTTCTGCTGAGTGCACAAAAAAAGAACATCGTGACTTTATTAATAAGAAAGAATCAGCATACTTTTTGTTTTCAAATAATAAATATATCTATAGCATTTTAAATGAAATGCATACTAAATCATTTATAATTAATGGGTTTAGGAATACTGCTGAGCAACTCAATAGCTCGCCAGAGGTGTTTTTGAAAGCGCAAAAAGAATCGGAAGAAGCGCTACAATGGTTTGAAAAAGTTTTAGATAAATTACGAGATGAAATGAACACTTACTTGAACTTTAAATAAATACCGTATAACAAATCAATCAAAAGGACAAAAAACAGTTATTTTTGCTCCTTTGTAGCTAATTTTAACCAACTATTTTTTGCCTGTTAACAGGGCGTTATCGATACAAAATCTAATCTAATTTTAATCAAAGCTAAAGGGTAAATGTTAATGTCCGCAATGTGGCTACTGCCCTTAACAATCATTCCAAGAACCTTTCAATTATTAAAATCCCTCAAAGTTCACCTTCATGTCAAAAATGTGCGCACAGAAGACATTTGCCACAAACAATTTGCCATATATTTTCTAATGCATACTTTTTGTCGTATTACTGAACCGTCTATGGGATATTAACTTGAAATAAATAAAAGTTATGGAACGGACATTACTGAGATGTATCCATAATAAGCTGTTATACAATTTATGGTGATATTATGGAAAATTTCCAAGAAAATGTAGTTTCATTTCTCAAACATGATGAGAAAAAGGTGTTAGTAATTAAGGGGAAATGGGGGGTAGGAAAGACTTTTAAATGGAACAAAATTGTAGAAAATCATTCAAATTCTCTAGATTTCTCTAACTACTCTTATATATCATTATTTGGTTTGGATGGTTTAAAAGAACTACAGTCTGGCGTCTTCTATAATGCTAGACCAATGAAGTCTGACACTAAGTCTTCTACGATCAAATTAAACTTAAAAAAAGTTGGAAATATAGCAAAAAATATTCCTCAAGTTTCAAAGTATACAAATGCTATGTCAGCCATTGAGAATTCATTGGTTAATGATTATCTGATTTGTATAGATGATTTAGAAAGAAAGTCTCAAAAGTTATCAATGTCTACTTTACTTGGTTATGTCTCAAACCTAAGTGAATCAAGTAAATGTAAAATTGTATTGATATTCAACGATGATACTTTGAATGAAAAAGATAAGACAGAAATCGACCGATACAGAGAAAAAGTGATTGATTTGGAGTTGGAGTACTCACCTAAATCGGTTGGTAATATAGATATAGAGTTTAATAATCATTCATGTAGAGATCTTATATGTAACACATTTAAAACCGAGGATTTAAAAAACATAAGGATAATCAAACATATAAAGTGGAATATTAATGGGTTAATGAAATTCATTAAGGATTCAGAAGACGCTGTTAAATCTGATCTTCTTAGCACAATTGCAATACTTACATATGTTCACCATGAGCCAAGTATCAATATCAGAGCAAGTGAAATTGACCGTGTATTTAATTACTTATCTGATAAAGAAGATAGTGACAAAAATCTACAGAAGCGTATATCTTCATTAGGATATATCTATTATGCCGACCATGAAGCTGAGATTATTAATTATATTGAAGATGGCTGGATGGATGAGGATTTGTTCAAGAAAAACGTACTTACTCTTAATCAAAGGCAACTTGAGAATAATATCTCATCAAAATTAACAGAGGTTTGGGGTTTCTATAATAATAATTTCTTATCCACAAGTAATGATGTCATCCGAGGTTTGGAAGGTTTCCTTGAAGAACATTTAGTGTCAGTTTCTCTTAGAGAGTTGCATCCAATTCTAGATACATTAAATGAACTTAAAGATAACTTTAAGAAAAGTGAATGGATAGATAAATATGTTTCATTGAAAATGGATTGTGATGATCCTGCGCTAATAAAGCAACTGAAGCACATCACAAATAACCAAGAGTTAATTAAAAAAATTGAAGGCAAGGAGAAAGATTTTAATCAACATCATTCGATTTATGCTGTTTTATCTAAAATAGTTAAAAATCGCGGGTGGAATCCTGAAGATGAAGAGTATTTAGGAAACCATAGTGTTGATGAAATATTTGAATTCCTAGTTAGTGATGATAACAGTGACCTTTTGGGAATTGTTCGTGAAAGTATGGGGATATTTAGCCCTTCTGAAGGAGATAAGCCTAGAGATATCTTTGGGACGAGTTTACACGAAGCCTTACGTAGGGTGTCTGAAAGAAGTAAACTCGACCGTTACAGGATTACTCATTTCTTTAACATGAAACTTGACGATTTAATCGTATAACAAGGCGTTATCGATACAAAATCTAATCTAAGCGCATCAATTCAAGTTCCCGCATAATGTCGCCTTTGTGCCTTGAGTTCAAATGGTCAATGCAATGCTATCCTTAAACAAAGGAGCGCAGCTATGAAAAGCAGACATAAACATCTATATAATTAATTGCTAATTGCTAATTGCTATTTAGATTATTTACTTTCTCCTATATTCAGGAATTTGCGCACATTTAATCCGTTGGTATATATAAATGGATAGAATTTAATTATATCTAGCAATACTTTAGGTTATCTGATAAAAATATTAAAAGAATGAAAGTGAGTGATGAGTGGGAGAAGAATGCGCAAGTTGCACACTATTAAATTGTTATGTGCAAAGGAAGGCTCAGAGTGTTTTTATATCGTGGTGTTAGTACAGAATTAGATAACCTTTGTAATGGAAGAATAATGCCTAAAGGTGATCAAAATGCAGCTATTCCTGAATGTGGAGAAGAAGGTGTTGAATGTGGTGCGGGATACGTATGTGGCTATTCTGAAGGTAATGGATTAAGAGCACATCAAGTAGATTCAAATATGAAAAAATTATCATTTGTTTCTACCAGTAAATGTATCGAAGTGGCTAAACAGTTTGCTACAAAACAAGGGACATCTGACGGATATGTGTATGCTTTAGATACTACGCTATTTGAAAAGTTCAATGTTATTTCTCTTGAATTGGAACACCCTATTTATCCTAAAGAACAAGAAGTTAGTATATGGACTAAAGATAACAGTGTAATTCCAGAAAATGTTATTATTGATAAGTTCTTTGTAAATCGCTCGTTAGTGTTCTCTACGCCTACTGAAGATATGAGAGGTAAAAAAGCATAGTGTTAACCGATATATTTTCAGACCGTTATCTTGGAGTCACAATGTGGGACGCTTTCACCGATTTGGAGGAGCGCTTCCTAGTTCAAGGTTTTCGTATAGTAAGTGAGCAGTTATTTCCATACTACAGAGATGGCAAAGAAATACCTGCCTCAAAAGCAGCTTGGACTTCAATACATGACAAATTGAGCATGGAAATTGGCGTGGATGAGCTGTCTCCAAAACGCTATTATTTCAACACGACTTATAATGGTAAGCCTGTCACTCAGAATGGTGCATGGTCTATGGAGAAAGTCTGCAAAGAGTTTGTTAATTCAAAGTATGATGGAACAGTCTCTGCTGATAGGTTCATTAAAGAAAGACTGAGCTTTATTGAGCTAGCCTTTCGCGAGCGAGAAAACAAAATTAATGAAATCAACAGTAATCTACCTAAGCAGTTGTTAGATGCCAAAATCCAAGATAAGCGAGTTAAACCTGGAGGCAACAGAATTCCTGGCAACCGAGCCGATGGCTTAAAGGCATTTAACGAAACACTTAACGCATCATTTCGCGTATCCATTGAAGAACTGAATGAGCGTCTACGACGAGCAAACTTTAATCTGAATTATCACAATGGATTTATACAAATATCTGATGACAAACTGTTAGAAGAACAGGTTGAGAGAGAGTTCTGGGCTATGACTAAAGATCCACTCTGGGGTAATGTCGATATAGACATGAAAGAGGCCGTTGATCTCAGAGATAGTAATGGAAGAGATCCGGCATTCTATGCAGCTCGAGCTCTGGAAAGCACGATTAAGATCATTTCAGATCAAAAAAGATGGACTCACGGAGGAGAAAAAGGTGCTCAAAACTATATTGAGAATCTGGGCAGTAAAAAGAACGGCACATTCATCAATGAGTGGGAACGCGAAGCATTAAAATCATTTTTTTCAGCAGTGAGAAATCCTTTTGGTCATGGTGCTGGTAGCGAAAAAATGCCAAAGCTTTCTCGTCAGCAAACTGACTGGGCAATTGAGTCTTGTATGTCGTGGGTAAAAACATTAGTAAAGCGCATGTAGTGAAACATGTGCCAAGTAAACACTAACAAAGCCGTGTAAGAGGGAAAAATAACAGTTGGCTGTTTTCGATCTGCTCAATATTTTAGCCAACAATTATTTCCCCTTAACGGACGTTGGTATGACTGCAATAGGCTCCAAAGCTGCCTTTGCGGATGTTAGACCTAATGTCTCTTATGTGGCAAAAGTGTGCATTAGCAGTGTTCCGTATATCATATAGAAATGACAGTGCTAATAAGGTCTAGATATTGTGGCAGAGTTAAATGTAATTGGCTGACTTCAGTAAATGCAATTAGGTGGCACTGATGCTAGAGATTTTCCACCTAATTCAGAAAGTGCATTTATCCTCAGTGATTCATGGCACTGTAGATGTGAGGTATAGCAACTATTAGTGCTACTCGTAGTATTGGAGTAACCCCCTTGGTTAATCAAGTGGTCTACTAATACTACTCATTATCACTTGTCTGGATACATTGTATTTACGGGCTAACTCACTCTTATTAGCTCCATTAGCAAAGGCTTCTTTAATAACTACCCTAGCCTCCCTATCTAGCTTGAACTTACGACCTCCATTAATATCTGTTCTTTCTGGGTTCTTAGCTTTAGCATACTCCTTTCCATCAGCTAACCTTTGCTTAATCATCCCTGCTTCCATCTCAGCAAAAACCCCTAACATTTGAGTCATAGCCTTACTCATTACATTATCTGTAACACTAGTATCGATACCTTGTTCAAGTACTCTGATAAATACCCCTTTTTCTGTTAACTCATCCATAAAGTTAGCCATCATAGATAAGCTCCTAGCCAGCCTATCTAACTTTGTTACTATAATTAAATCTCCTTTTCTTGTGTTGGATAACAGGTCTTCCAATGCCTTTTCATGCTTCTTTGCTTTACCTGATAATTTAAGCTCAATAAGCTCATCATACCCATGCTCCGCTAATGCCTTATTCTGAGACTCTAGACTTTGACCAAGACTACTAACCCTACTTAAAGCAAATATTTTACTTAGCTCATGCGGTCTATTAATACTCATTACAACTATCCTCTATACTGTTGCTCTATGCAGTTACTATAATTTAGCTAAACATGTAAATAACTTAACAGTTATCTACACTGACTAGTAAGTTATGCATATTAGTGTAAACAACATATAAATCAATAGTTGATTACACTGTAATGTTATCGTCAAGAGTTGTTTACTCTCTACGAGTTAAGCTGGGCAAGGCTCTTATAAGAGTCTGACTATAATAATCACTTTGTTACTTAATTGTACAAAGACTTAAATACTGGTATCTGGCTCTAGTCCTCATTTGCACTGAATTTTAAAGATTAATCGAAGTATCATCAGGGGCTCTACAAGGTATTATTAGAAGCCCTATGCTTATTAATCAATTATACATTTAGTGCATTAAGGCCTCTAGAATGGCTCTAGGTTGCTCCTGTATCTGTATCTGTATCTGTATCTGTATCTGTATCTGTATCTAGACTATTGAGGCTATCCCTAGTACATAACCTAGTACTGCATTAGTGCAGTCCTGCCACAGTCCTTGATACATAGGCTCTTATAAGAGTCTTGTAGTTCTTTGGCTGACAGCCTTTACCTTACAATCCTTGACCTAAACTAGGAGATTAAATAAAACTCTGGTTCATGGTATTGTTTCTTATTGGTAGTACAGAGACACCTATGGGGGCGTGGGCTATTTCGCTTCGCTCAAAAGTAACCACACGTCTGTTACCCGTAAAATAAGGTCTTCTAGCACACAGAGCTAGATTCCATATAGGCCTTAAAGACCTCAGAAGAAGTGGGTGTAGGACTCTGACCCGTTTTTTTTCTAGGGCTTCGACCTGACAGAGCTAGCCCCATATAGACCATAAAGACCTTTAGGGTTACAAGTTATTACACTGTACAGTTGATTAGTTATGTATATTTTAATTAAACCTAACTTAACTATTTATACGCTATGAATATTAAAGCACTCTCAGTACTTGTATGTATTGTTGCTAGTCCTCTCGCCTTAGCTTCTGAGGTAACCTCTGATACTGCAATGACTACAGGTCAAGCAAAGGATTGGAAAAGTGAAACTCACTGCATATCTCTTTCAAAGGCAGCAGGGTATCCTGAGTATGACGTAAAGATACAACCACCAAAGGAAGAAACCCTTACAACATTCAGTTATCAATTAGGGTTCACTGAGGGCTTTATCCGTGCAACTAGTATAACTATCGGTAAGTCCACTAAAGAGACTGCTAGGCTAATATTCAATGAACAGTGCGCTGATTAAGCCTTTAGTTACTATTACTTCTCTATCCTTCGGAGCGAGTAGCTACGGAGTGAGAATGAAAGTTATGTTATTTTTATATCATTCTCACTAGAGGTAAATAGAAGGCAAGGTAGGAGTTATAACAACAACGCTAGCTTCTCAGAAATCAGAGCTAACAAGGTTTTCATTAATACATTAAGACTCTTATAAGAGTCTTAATTGAACACTAAGAATTAGTAGTTATCTCCGGTAACTTATCAAAAACAACCCCGTCCAGTTCGTTAAATACAGATGTATTAGTTTTCCCAAAAGCCTCTCTTTCATAAAGCTGGTATATTTCATTGTAAGGGAAATCCATAAAAGGCAAGTGCTCAAAGAGCGCGTACTTCTCAATAAGAGGCTTGTGCTTTTCTTTGCCATGTTCTGAATAACAGTTCAGTAACAGCAAAGCTAACTCATAAGTAGATAATTGCGCTCGCAGAATATTTGTATAGAATTTCTTATCCGCTACGTCACCACTATCTACGAACTTCAAAATGATATATATATTCCTAAAATAATGACCAATCTCTCCCGAATGGTTGTCATAAAAGTCTTTATAGTAAAACTCGAAATCCTCTATTTTCTCTTTGTTATACATTTTGTCTTCTGCTTTCTTTCTCTCTATGTACATCTCAAATAATCCATGGAATGCCTCTCGTCCTCTACACATTTCATTTCCTCTTCCTGAGAATAGGGTTGCTTGCTGGACAACGGAAAGTGAATCTACTATTTCATTATGAAGCCCTAGCATTTGGAAGAATGTACTCTCAAAAGACTGCTTTAATATCTGTTCATTTTGTACCTTCATAGAGTCAGCTTGAGCTTCAAGCTGTTCCGTTTGCCCTTTAATCTCATCCCTTGTAAGTGCAAGCTCAGCCCTAGTTAGCTTTAACTCCTCCCTGTTTAACTTCAAGTCTTGAGATTGCATATATATAGAGATGACAATTCCAGCTAATGCCAAGCCAGAAAACAGAGAGTTTATAGCACCATAGCTATCACCAAGTTGTGCGAGCTCATTAAGTGAATTACTAGGGTTAATGATTTGGAGAAGCAGAGGGAAGAATGACCATACCAATACGATTGAGGAAAGAACTAAAATAATGGCGTTTTTGGGTTTCATGTTTATTAAACGTCCTTGAATTTAAACAGATAAACTATATCCTTTTTGTTGGCAAGGCAATAGTAATTATTGCTACTCAATTATACCTATAGCAACATCTGTCATTTGCTTTTACTGTTGATTATTAAAGCTTTGCCCCCATATGCTTACTATCGATTATAAGGATAATATGGAATTTGAATGAAGGTAGTAGAACTATATTCACAGAGGCAGACTAGATTAAATGGTGACTTGCCTGACACTATGCAATACACCGTTATTCCAATGCCACTTAGGAATCAAATATTCTATATACTTCAAGATGCTCTCGGTGGCGTTAATGATAACGACTCAAATGTAATATATGATGATGTATACAAAGTGCTTTGCCGTGAGATAGGGTCAGATATATCGTCACGAAACGGCAAGACGATAGATGTATTTCTTAAAAATATTATCAAAAATGAATTTATCAATACGACTTACATCCTAAATTTTGTCGAGTTGATATTCAAAGAGATAGACACTGTGGTCAGGGATTGTAGTGAGATGTTTGTAGTCGGGGAATATGGAGTCAAGATATCTCCAGACTCTGCCATTAAAGAACTCAACCATAGGTTTAAACAAGCAAGTGTTGGCTACCGATTTGAGTCAGGTATGTTAGTAAGAGTTGACTCAGAGTTTATTCATTCAGAAGCCGTAAAGCCAGTATTCCAACTACTCAAAAAGAGTGAATTCTACAAGGGTGCTAATCAGGAGTTCTTGCATGCCCATGAGCTTTACTTAAATAATAAATATGAAGCCTCTATGGGTGATTGTCTTAAATCACTAGAAAGCCTAATCAAGGGTATTTGTGACCAACGGGGTTGGAACTATACGGTTAAAGATAACGCCAGTAAACTTATAGCAAAGTGCTTTGAACATGGCTTAATACCTTCTTATATGAATAGCGAGTTCACTGCATTAAAGTCACTAATAGAATCAGGCACTCCTACCGTTAGGAATAAATCAGCAGGACATGGGCAAGGCGCTCAGATTAGAGAGGTTCCTGAGCATTTGGTTAGACTAACTCTTAACTTAACCGCGACTCACCTCTTATTCTTAATGGAGTGTAATGAAGTCCTTGAGTCTAATCATGATGAATACACAGAAGCTTGATTATTAAGGCTTGTTGTCCAAGCATGCAAATGCAGACTCAATTAAAATAAACATGGATGTCCTAATGAAGCCAGACTGGAAAAACAAGAATAACTTACGCCTATTAGTTGATGAGATTATCTCTAATTTTTCACTAACAGAAGATGGGCGAGTATCACATGCTATAGGCGTTGAACTAGTACTAGATGCTCTTTTCCATAAAGTTAGGCATGATTTTAAATTAAGTCCCGACGTCTTATTTGATGTATTTTCCCTTGCAATAAAAAATGAGTTCTCTAAAGACGTAAAATTAAAAAACCCAAATCTAATACTCTCTAACTTTCAAGACCTCTGCTATAAAAAGCTAAAGACAAGAAATAAGTACTTCTTAGTAACAACTATTAGCTTAAATTCAAGTTCAATATTAAAAAGACGCTCCATCAACGGGTGCAATATTTGCTTCTACAAGCATCTGCCAGTTAAATACAAAAAATGGAGAGATAAACAGATTGAAAAACATACAGGAGATGATGTCCAATCTGATGGAAAAGTAATGTATGCTGTTGTCTCTACAGAGGAGCCTGATGTATTAACCGCAGTTAAGTCCGCTCTTGATTCTTTAGATATAGTAAGAGCCTTAATAGAGCTAGACATAAAAGATGGCGGTAACTTCCTAGCGTCTGACAAGGAACATATATATCCATCTATATCCACTGTGAGATTAGGGGAGTATCACACGCTTCATAACCAAACAGGAAAATTAGCAACAAGTACATTTTGGTTTGAAAGAAACTTCAAAAAGGAGAGTTCGTTGAAGATTAGAAACTTTCATTTAGTGGATAAAAATCTTACGAGTCGATTGAATAATATTAAGGCTTGTAAATTTGAGGCTCACATATATAGCTCCTTACTCTCCTTTATTGAAGCTATTGATACTAAAGAGACCATATCTAGATTTCTTAAGCTGTGGACTTCTGCTGAAAAACTATTTAATGAGGCGAATAACTCTAAAGAATTAATTAAAAGAATGAGCTTTCAATATACGGACAAAGCAATAGTTACTGAAATATTAAGCAGCATGAGAGATACTAGAAATATAAATGTACACGCAAGTGTGAAGCCTTTAAATCTAGAGTTAAAGACAACACACTTACGGAGTATCATTAAAAGTAACTTGTCACTAGTAATACGAAATGGTTCTGACTTTAATTCCTTAGATAAGTTTACAAAGTTTCTGTCCTTACCAGTATCCTTAAGGGATATTGACGACCAATTAGAATTATTACAAAAACGTAAAAAGCGAATGAAAGATTTTCCTCTTGAGTAGAAGGGAGTAAGTTAGTGGGTTCGTACGCCTCACACATCAAGTCGCGTATTGAGCTAACACCTCCTTTTACAAAGTCATTACAATAAATTTTAGGACTCAATAAATGAAAACATTACAAGTGGGCGATACCGCCCCAGCCTTTACTCTACCTGACCAAGATGGTAACCCGGTATCACTAGCTGATTACACTGGGTTAAATAAAAAACAGGTATTAGTTTACTTCTACCCTAAAGCAATGACACCAGGCTGTACCGTACAAGCCCAAGGATTACGTGACATTAAGGCTGAACTAACAGCATTGAATACCGTTGTGTTTGGTATTAGCCCTGACGAAGTCAAACGTTTAACTAAATTCTGTCAACGTGATGAATTAAACTTTTCTTTATTATCTGATGTTGATCATCTAGTAGCAGATCAATTTGGTGTTTGGGGTTTAAAAAAATTTATGGGTAAAGAATATGATGGCATTCATCGTCTGAGTTTTTTAATTGGTCTTGATGGAAAAATCAGCCATGTTTTCAATAAGTTTAAAACCAAAGAGCATCATGATGTAGTGCTAGCTGTTTTAAACGAGTTAAATGAGTAACCTGAACTCTGAATAAGCAGCACTTGATCAACATTCATCTTTATCCAACTCTCAGCGTTAAAACGTCGATAAATAGCCAGCTATTCATAAGCGTCTTGCCTTGATAATTGAATAAATTGAAACATTGACAAAGCAAATAACGACTTTAATTTTATTACTTTTTATACGTAACAACCTAAATTTCTGTCTCTTATACA
>OJBR01000163.1_pt1 | contig 40251 bp, 38 predicted proteins | sample 1591161 | NCBI WGS metagenome assembly OJBR01 (sample SAMN05416803, study PRJEB24817) | seawater metagenome | isolation source: Sea water | place: Canada:Atlantic | collected 2013-07
GGAGCCTCGTTCGGCATCCTGCCTCACGTTACCTGCAAATCTAACGTAAATCCCGACAGCCCCAGAGGCGCATAATCTCTCCGCGATACCGTTCTTTTAATAGGTCATGCGGGGCAGTCCTTTAATGAGTCGTCAAACTAGCTTCTGATCAAATTCCTGATTGGCTATTTCGTCTCTCTAATACCGCCTGATTTGAAATGCGGTTGTTCGGAATTTCCTTTAATCGGCGTGCGTGCGGTGCCAGACAACAAAGTCATTCTAAGGCCTTTAGAGCAAAACCTTGCCCCGGAACGATACACATATATGGCTACTTTAAGAGGTCGCTCCGGGGCGGATTGTTTTGCGTGCCGCATAATGACTGCCGTTGGCTGGATGAAGCCGGATGCGCCGAGAAGAGAGGATCGTAAGGAGAAACCTCTCCTTGCATGGGGCCGGGGGCGGAGCCCCGAAAGAGAATTGAGTTTGAGAGCTGAGCTTAGGAATTGAGCTTTAAATAAACTGAGCAACCTGGAGTGACGCACATCACTCCAAACTGAGGGACAGTAGCGCGTTAAGCGTACCTTCATCCAAAATTTGAAAGCATAAAGCTTAACATTCATAACGCCTTTTCAAATCAAGTTAACGCAACAGCTAAATTCTGACCAAACACTCACCGATCAATCGCGAATTCAAATCCGAAGCGCTTAAAACGACCTTTATGAGTCACATGCATTTCCACGCTGTATGACATCTAGAAATTGTGTAAAATCTTTCCCCTATTCTCTATCGCCAGATGACAATATATTATGGATCTCAGCCTGTACCAAGATGACATCATTGCCGCCGTTACCGCCGCCATCAAAGAAGATATAGGCAATGGCGACATCACCGCCCAGCTGATTCCAGATACGCAACAAGCTCATGCGCGTATCATATCTCGTGACCAAGCAATAATTGCTGGCCAAGCCTGGGTTAACGAAGTGTTTCGTCAGGTCGATGCCAGCGTTGAGGTTATCTGGAAAATCAAAGAAGGCGACTTGGTTGAACCCAGCCAAACTTTATTTGAATTGAAAGGCAACGCTCGCTCACTGCTTACCGGAGAACGCTGCGCCCTCAATTTTTTACAAAGCTTATCTGGCACCGCAACCCTGTGTCGTCATTACGCCGACATCGTCGCGGGCACCACAGTAAAGCTCTTAGATACTCGCAAAACCATTCCGGGCTTACGCATCGCCCAGAAATACGCCGTGACGGTGGGTGGGTGCTACAACCACCGTATTGGCCTTTATGATGCATTCCTTATTAAAGAAAACCACATCATGGCTGCAGGCAACATTAGCAATGCAGTGAAGCAAGCGCACGCCATTGCACCGGGCAAACCTGTTGAAATCGAAGTGGAAACCATGGCCCAACTGGATGAGGCCATAGAAGCAGGTGCTGACACCATCATGCTTGATAACTTCACTCCTGCAGAAATGCTCATCGCTGTGCAACACACACGAGCCAAAACAACCGGGCAGGTCAAACTAGAGGCTTCCGGTGGCATCACAACAGACAGCTTGCGCCAGTACGCAGAAACAGGCGTGGACTTTATCTCGATCGGTGCTTTAACCAAAGATTGCACTGCCGTCGATTTATCCATGAGAATGATTTAAAAACCCCATAAAACGCATAAAATGTGACCAGAATTGTCACCCTTTGCGCATAATTTGCTCAATTTCAAAAAAGAAAATCTAAACCCCGCAAAAAATGTGACTTAAGCCCGCTATCAGGGCTTGCAGGGTTAGGGGAAGCTTGGCAAACTCCTTCCACAGTCATGAAACATGACAGGTAAGACCGCTAAAAGATCACCTAACTATATAGGCACTGAAAGCGGTCACCCAATAAAAAATCTCGAAAGAGAGTGGAGAGTCCCTATGAAAAACATCAAAGCACAACAAGGTTTTACCCTCATTGAATTGATGATCGTGGTTGCGATCATCGGTATTTTGGCGTCGGTAGCAGTACCTGCCTATCAAGATTATACAGGAAAAGCTAAATACCAAGATGGCGTATCTGCAGTTGCAGCAATTGAGAAATCAATTTCGATTTGTCTTCAATCTAACAACTTAAATCCAGTTTCATGTGACACTGCTGCAGAGATTGGAGCAACATTACCTACAGATCTTCAGATGAAATATGCTGGCGCAGTTACCATCACTGAAAACACAGCTGCAGTAAATTTCACTGGAGATGACGGTACTACCTACATCAATACACCCTCTAATGGAGGTGGGGTAATTGAATGGACTCAATCTGGTAGCTGCTTAACCAATGCTTACTGTAAGCAATAAACTTGTGTAAATAAAAAAACCCGCAATTTGCGGGTTTTTTTATGAAAAATTTTGTGATGATCTCAACAATATAAAAAATAGTAACTGGAGCTTGAATCGTGACTTTGTTATGTTCTAACCATAATGAATAACGGTGTAGTACATGGCTCAACTTACAGGTCTCCCTCGTCGGTTAACCGAACAAGGACTTCTCTCACCAGAAGTAGCTCAAAAAATTCTTAAAACTGCAATAGATGAAAAAGTATCTTTTGTTTCTGCAGCTGTCACATCCAAGGAAGTTAATTCTAGGGATGTAGGTTGTGTTGCATCAGAAGAATTTGGCTTACCACTATTAGACCTTAGTTGCTTCGATAACGATTTTTTACCTCATAACCTTGTTAGCCAATCGCTAATAGAAAAACACCGTATTCTACCACTTTTCGTTAGGGGTAATCGTCTATTTGTAGCACAAAGCGACCCATCACAAATGGTTGGTATTGACGAAATCAAATTCAATACTGGTATGACAATCGAGGTCATTCTGGTTGAAGAAGATAAGCTATCCGTAGCTGTCGATAAGCTAATCAATTCATCAGATACCAGTCTTGATGATGCCTTTAGTGATTTAGATAGCGCCCTTGATGTTGTTGACCTTGAAGATCCAGAAGCCCAAGAAAAAGAAAAAAATAATGATACCGGCGCGGGCGATGATGCTCCCATCGTACGCTTTGTAAACAAAATGTTATTAGACGCCGTACGTATTGGCGCGTCGGATGTGCATTTTGAACCCTATGAAAAACGCTACCGTGTGCGCTACCGAACTGACGGTATCCTTCAGGAGGTCTCTTCGCCGCCCATTAATCTCTCAGGCAAAATTGCGGCACGTTTAAAAGTGATGTCGCAAATGGATATTTCTGAACGTCGCCTACCGCAAGACGGACGTATCAAGATGAAAATTTCCAAAAATAAAGCCATCGACTTTCGTGTTAACACCCTCCCCACATTATGGGGAGAAAAAATCGTATTGCGTATTCTAGACCCTTCTTCCGCCAAACTCGGTATTGACGCACTGGGTTACGAACAGGATCAAAAACAACTGTATTTAGATGCCTTAGATAGTCCTCAAGGTATGATATTAGTCACTGGGCCTACTGGCTCGGGTAAAACAGTCTCACTTTATACCGGTTTGAATATCCTCAATGTTGAAGGTACCAATATTTCAACGGCAGAAGACCCTGTTGAAATAAACCTAGAAGGCATCAACCAAGTGAATGTGAATGCCAAGGTTGGACTTGATTTTGCGACCGCACTACGCTCATTTTTACGACAAGATCCGGATATTGTCATGGTCGGTGAAATTCGTGACCTAGAAACAGCTCAAATAGCGATTAAAGCAGCACAAACAGGTCACTTAGTACTTTCCACACTTCACACCAATAGCGCGGCAGAAACACTGACACGTTTAGCTAATATGGGCGTGCCCAGCTTCAATATAGCGACCTCAGTATCGCTTATTATTGCTCAGCGACTTGCAAGACGATTATGTAGCCAGTGCAAGCAACCAGCCGACCTCCCTAAGGAGGTGCTCCTTGATGCGGGATTAACCCAGGAGCAAATCGAACACGCTGAGATTTACAAACCAGTAGGCTGTGACCATTGCAATAAGGGGTATAAAGGACGAGTGGGTATCTATGAAGTGGTAAAGCTAACTGACGCTATTTCCCGAATTATTATGGAAGACGGCAATTCAATCGAGATTTCAGACGCCGCACGTCAAGAAGGCTTTGATGACTTAAGAACCTCTGCATTGAAAAAAGTAGCGCAAGGTATCACCAGCCTTGAAGAGGCAAACCGTGTGACAACGGATTAAGCCTCTGTCACTATATCAGGCTGGACAATGGGACTTACAGATCATGGCAAAACAACAAAAAACAAGCATATTCGTCTGGGAAGGGGTTAATCGTCGCGGACAACCAGCAAAAGGCGAAATATCTGCATTGAACTCAGCCTATGCTAAAGCCCACCTACGTAAACAAGGCATAGAACCGCGTAAGGTTAAAAAAGCGGCCGAACCACTCTTTGGTATCGGTGGCGGCGGATCATCAAAGCGTATTAAAGCGTCTGATATTACTTTCTTTACCCGGCAAATGGCCACCATGGTGAAGTCGGGTGTTCCTCTTGTGCAAGCCTTTGATATTGTTGCTGATGGCATGGATAACTTGAGCATGCGAAAGATTATCAACGAAATACGTGATTCAGTTTCTGCCGGTAACGATTTTGCCTCCGCACTCAAGCAACACCCTGATCACTTTGATGACCTTACGTGTAACTTAATCGAATCCGGAGAACAAGCCGGTACGCTACAAACCATGCTCGAAAAAGTGGCGATTTATAAAGAAAAAACGGAAATATTAAAAGCCAAAATTAAAAAAGCCTTAATGTATCCAACCATCACACTTATCGTTGCCTTTGGGGTCACACTAATTCTCTTAATCAAGGTAGTGCCCTCATTTGAAAGTATGTTTACAAGCTTTGGCGCTGAGCTTCCTGCCCCTACTCAATTTGTTGTCAATTTATCTGAAGCCACACAAGCTTATTACCCATACATTCTAGCGATTATCATTTTATCCATAGTCACCTTGGTTCAAGCAATAAAAAGGTCCCCAGCATTTAAAGATAAATTTGAAGCATTTATGTTGGGTATACCCGTGATAGGCGAATTATTAAGAAAAGCGGCTATTGCAAGATATGCCCGTGTACTTTCGACAACCTTTGCCGCAGGCGTTCCCCTCGTTGACGCCCTTGATTCCGTCGCTGGGGCTGTGGGTAATTCCGTTTATCGCGATGCCGTATATAAAGTACGAGACGAAGTGGCTTCCGGCCAGCAAATGCATTTAGCCATGCGCGCAACCAAAGTGTTTCCGAATATGGTGGTGCAAATGACCAGTATTGGTGAAGAGTCCGGTGCGCTAGATCAAATGTTAGGGAAAGCTGCAGACTACTACGAAGCAGAAGTCGATAACGCCGTTGATAATCTCACTGCCATGATTGAACCTATGGTCATGGTCTTCCTAGGGGTTGTTATTGGCGGCATGATCGTCGCCATGTACTTACCAATCTTCGAAATGGGTAATGTCGTTTAATGAACGAACTATCCACTCTTATTGCCGGATCGATAAGTTACCAAATCATTGTACTTTGCACTCTCGGCCTCCTTATCGGAAGCTTCCTGAACGTCGTGATCCTGCGCTACCCCATCATGATGTACCGAGAGTGGAAAAAAGAGTGCGAGGGCATGGATGAGGCCCTGCCCGATCACCCAGCCATTAAAGACCTGAGTAAGCCATTCAATTTGGTGACACCTGCGTCTCATTGTCCGAAGTGCAATGCACCAGTAAAAGCTTGGCAAAATATTCCTATCGTCAGTTTTCTGTTTTTGCGTGGTCGATGTTACCAATGTAAAACATCGATTGGTATCCGCTACCCGCTTGTTGAGCTAGTAACGGCGGTAATGACCGCGGTGTTGATCATTAAATTCGATTGGGGCTGGCAGCTCGGTGCTATGGTGGCTTTTACATGGCTGCTTATCGCGATGTCGGTAATTGATATTGATCATCAAATTTTGCCTGACCCTATGACTTTAGGCCTGCTTTGGCTGGGCTTATTAGTGAACTCTCAAGGGCTTTTCACTGATCTAGAGTCTGCCGTGTATGGTGCGGCGTTAGGCTATGGTGTCTTGTGGGCCTTTTTCTGGCTATTCAAGCTCGCTACCGGCAAAGATGGTATGGGCTATGGTGACTTCAAACTACTTGCGGCACTGGGGGCTTGGTTGGGGTTTCAGTCACTTCTCACCATCATTATTCTTTCAAGCGTGGTGGGTGCGATTGTTGGTATTGCGGGGATTTTGATTCTAGGTCGCGATCGTCAACTGCCAATTCCTTTTGGCCCATACTTGGCCATGGCTGGCTGGATTGCTGCGCTTTGGGGGGATGATATCACCCGCTGGTACCTCATCAATATTTGATCCTATATTTTAATTTTGTGTTTTAATTCTGTGTTGTAATCCTATGCTAAGTACTGATTCTCATCGATTAATTATTGGGCTAACCGGCGGTATAGGCAGTGGTAAAACCGCTGCAAGCGACTACTTTGCCGACCAAGGCATCACGGTTGTTGATGCCGATATTGTTGCCCGTGAGGTTGTTGAACCCGGCGAACCGGCCTGGCTAGCCATTAAGGCCCGTTATGGTGCTGATGTCATCCAAGAGGATCAATCACTTAATCGCGCGTGGTTACGCCAGAAAGTATTCGCTGAGCCTGATGAACGTAAGTGGCTTGAAGGTCAAACTCACCCACGTATTCGTGATCGTTTAATCCAACAACTCCGTGATGCTACTTCTCCTTACGCAGTGCTGGTCTCGCCGTTACTCATTGAAAGTGGGCAGAGCACTTTGGTTAAGCGCACTTTAGTGATTGATGTACCTGTAGATACTCAAGTTAAACGAGCTTGCTCACGTGATACCAACGATGAAGAGCAAATTCGGCGTATTATTGCCGCTCAAATCCCAAGAGAAGAGCGCTGCCAGCGCGCTGATGATGTCGCAGATAACAGTGGTACACTGGCGCAGCTACACGCTCAATTAGAAACACTTCATCATACCTATTTAACGATGGCCACTAGCACGGCGAGGAAGCAGTAATGGAAGTTAAATGCCCAACTTGCGGAAAGAGTGTCCGCTGGGAAAAAGAAAGCAAGTTTCGTCCCTTTTGTAGCGACCGCTGTAAGCTGATTGATCTTGGCGAATGGGCCAGTGGTGGCCGCGCTATTCCGGGGGATAATCTCGAAGACGATTTGATGTCTGGCGATTTAAACTCGATACAATCTCACTAAATGCGAGTCGCTGACCTGAGATACTGACCTGAGATACTGACCTGAGATACTGACCTGAGACACTGAACACGGCGCACGAGATACCCAGGCTTTCTTTGGCTTCCGACACGGACAGTTAATGCACTTTGCCAGAAGCAGGCATTTTCTTCATCAAAGCCACCAGCTGCGTGGCTTTCATATGCCCGGATGAAAACACCTGCTCTACCTCACCAAGAAACTCAGCCAAGCCTTTATCAAGCTTCAAGCCGTCATTAAATACTTGGTTTGTTTCGCGAATCCCATCTTCCATAATTTTTTGAATCGCCCTCTCTTGGGCTTCATCCATACCTAAGAACTGTATTTCACGTTCGATACCGTCGGCGATATCTTCAACCGCACCAGCAATACGGGTCATTGTAACGTGATAGCCCTCATCTACTTCTTCCATTAACTCACGCATCCTTGACGTTAAGCGCCCCACTAGCTGGCTTTCTAATTTCAAAGATTCGACATTATCCAGTGCGTTTAAGCGAGCATCTAAACCTTGTAACAACGAGAAGACATTATCTTTAATCGCGCCGTATTTGTTTTTGTCATCCACTGGCATGTTACGCACCAATAATGACACTCGGTCGTAATTCATGATGGAACGGCGCCCAAAATCGACGTAACGCCCTTTATCTTTGCATTCAGTCATTAAGGTAGATTCGAGCTCTTTTGCCATGCCATTGGCTTCCATATTTTTCACACCATACCGGCTACGAATCTGTAACGAACAATTAATGTTGTAACTTTTGAGCGCTTGAAACAAGCGCATCCCGGCTTCATCAAGGTTATCGCAATGATTTATATCCAACAAAAACTGAACATTTACCCCTAAGTCCGAGGTATCAGACATGGCGATAAACGCCATTTCATTTGCTTGTACAAGTTTTTGCTTCAGTTGGTCATTGGCGATTTTGTTAAAGATCACCCTCATTAAACGCATTTGCAGCTCAAAAGGAGACTCTCCTTGAATATGGTCGTCGCAACCCGCATCAAAAAACGCCATACGGGTCTCGAGTGATTGCGCCTTTAAGGCGAGAAGCACTAATGGGATCTCAGCGGTATCAGGATACTCATGAAATTGACGCACAAGAGACAGTGAATCCGTGCCATCCTCATCATCATCCATCAAGATAATAAGCTTTACCGCACTAGACTCGACTAAGGGCAGTGATTGCTCATACGATGCAGCCACTAACACTTCAAATTGATCCCCCAATTGCTCTACGCAACTCGGAACGTCCATGCAACCCAGTACAACAACCTTATGTTTCATAATGTAACTTCTACATTCTCAGATAATTGGCATCTTTTCCCCTAAAGGCATGCTAATCGCCGTATTAAGGGAGTTTGTGAGATCTTTCTATTTCACTCAACGATACTTAAGGTTTAGTTCAAGTCGTGAGTTATTACCAATAACGTCCTCATTGGACACATTACGTATGTACAAAAAGTATCAGTATTCAGGGAACCGAGGCCTGATTTGCAGAAATACATACGTCGTACCTGGGATATTTGAAGGGACCTAAATAATCATCAACTCTTTGGCAAGATGAATAGCTTGCGTACGGCTGCGAGTTCCTAATTTCACATTCACTTTTCTGGCGTGTGTTTTTACGGTATGGAGGGAGATGAATAATTTCTCAGCAATTTCCTGATTCGATAAGCCTTGAGCCATCAACTTCACGACATCTTTTTCGCGATCACTCAATGCGACGTTGAGTGTGCTGGGTGTTTGCTTAGCCATTGCAGGAACGGCCAGAAACGACGCTAAATCGGGCAACCAATTATGTAATTGACGGTTAACGCCCTCTGTACGAAATGTGCGTTTTACAATATCTAGCTGGCGTACACTCTCACTAGATTGCTGATTCATAACCAAGGCACCGGCTCTGATAAGACGGATAAACACTGACATAAATCCATTAGGCGTATCCCCTAGCCAATCATCAGTTAAATCCAAACATTCCTGTGTACGCCCACTCATCAAACATAAGCGAGCCATCGTCAATGTCGTAAAGCCAGGCAATAAAGAACTGTATTCACACCTTGCGACACCGGCAGCATCAGCACCCTCCAACAACGCCGAGAGACAGTCATGGGCACGACGATACTTATGCTGAGAAATCCAGATATTTGAACGTACGGTATGCAGCCAAGCATAAGCGACGAAATCAACCCGATGCTCTTGCAAAAAACGCTCGCCATCATCAAGCAAGGAAAGCGCCTGCCCATACGCCCCCTCTCCCATTAAATTCAGTGCGCGAATTGCATACCCATAAGACGCTGAAGGGTCTGAGTTCTCTTCGCACAAAGCCAATGCTTGAGCCAACCGAACATCCACCTGCTGACTGTCTATGCCTGTTACCCAGCTAACAGCGGTACTCAACACCATCAAACGCCCATAAGCCATGCTCGTGCTCTTGAGTTGATGTGTTTCTAATATGTCTAAGCCCTGGTTTAGCAAGGTTAAGCAACGGCTTACATGGCCACGGTTAAATTCTATACGCGCATGATCAAGATGTGCCATCGCGACTAAACTTGGCTGTCGCGCTTTGCGCGCAATATCCAAGGCATAACGATTCCAAAGTCGTGCTGCATCAGGATCTCGATGTGCCATGGCGACAGAAGTCAGCATTGACGAGACCAAAAAACGTACACTGGATCGCTCTGGGGACAGCAATTCAAGCGCTCGCTTACAATAACGTTCAGATTGTGACAGCTCGCCTTTGAGTCCGGCTAAATACCCCTGTAACGCCGCTAACTCCGCCTCTTGTGGAGCATGCATCACGCCTAATTTATCAATTAAAACGCCCGCTGCTTCTAAGCGATAGGTAAAAAGGTCTGTCCAGCAAGCCATTTGCAATAATGCCGGCGAACCTTCCAATTGGTCATCATTGAGTTGATCAAGCCAATTCAATAACCCCGAAATATTTAGGCTCGCTAAAATGGTGTCCGACTGCTCCGCCAACCACTGCGATGATTCACTATTTACTTCAATTTGCCCGGCATGATAGAGCGCGGCAATCGGTTCATTGCGATCACGAAACCACTGATAAGCTTCGGTATGCACTCGTTCCCGCTCACTGTGTTTAAGCAATCTGGTTAAACATTGAGAAATCAAAGGCTCCATCCGATACCACTCAGGTCGCCCCGGGACTTCTCGAATATACAAACGGCGCGAGAGCATCTCCTGCATATCCGCATGAGCTTCTCGGCCACCCGATACGTCACTTAACAAAGACTCGTTAAATGTCCCTAACACGGCCGCTCTGAGTAAGCTTTCGCGTAATTCGGGAGACAAAGCACTGATCACTTCGCCACTTAGATATTCCGACATTTCCTGAATACCCAATTCACCACTCCAGCGATCCGGCATTCCCGCACAACGCCAAGCCATTAGCCACAAGGCAAGCCCTGCCGGCCAGCCTGACATTTTACTCAATAAGTTGGGTAAGGCTTCGCGACGAAGGACAACCTGCTGAGCTTGTAACCAATGGCCACACTCTTCCAGTGTAAAAGCCAATGTGTCACTGCTAACCCAAGCGAAACGCTCATCTAATAAATAATTACCCGCTGGGAAGGGTAAGTGATGACCAGAAAGCACCAACTGCAAATTATCCGGACGGTACTTCACCAACACTTGAATCAGATCACTGGCATCTTCACTCACCAGTTCACCGGAGAGGCTTTCAATATTATCCATCACAATCGTGAGTGGGCGCTGACTCCCTTTTATCACATCAAGAAGATGCAGCAATTGCTCGAAGGAAGTGCCGGACTTCTCTGGAGTTTCAAGCCCTAATGATGAATAACATGCTTGAATAAATAAAAAAGGCGACGTATCTAAGCGATCACACTGATACCAGAGTAATGTTCGGTTTAATTTAATAACATCCGCCGCCGCAGCCAACGCCAACGTTTTTCCATAGCCTGCCGGTGCTAAACAAAGCAACACCGGTTTTGTCGCTAAGGCACTAAGAATAAGATCGGAACGATCAAGGTGCCCAGCGGAGAGTTCTGGCGGACGTGTTTTAAATAATAAAGCGCCAGATTGATTCAATCCATTGCTAGCAAATAAACCGGTTTCCATTACCTGCCATCATGTTAAGAATAGTCCTGTATGGAAACAGATTACGAACATCTGTTCAATGCACCAAATGTTAACTTGTGCGACAGGTCTTATTACGAGCGTTTAGGTCGACGACGTGATAACCACATCCAAAGGCCAGACAAGGCTAAAAGAATCAAAGCTACGGCTGCAGCATCCATAAACCAAACACCGTAATCGCCAAACCAACGACCACTGTGTAAATCTAGAATCACTCTCTGCCAACTAATGACGGTATTTTTACTGGAAACAACCATAAGCGATGGGTCAATGATTGAGTTTTTTGTAAAAGCCAGAGAATCGAGCTCAGTTAATTCCAGTGACTCGGTATCAAATACTTGCCATCCCGAATCCGTCATCACAACAAAATCAGAGCCTGCGAGCTGTACGTTTTCATCGCCGCTTAACCCGATAGTTTCAGGTTCGACGGTTTCTAGCAGTTCACCAATATTATTTAATAGGTACCAGAGAGATTCGCACGCCACGATGGTTTCCTGACCATTACTGGCGAAGTCCACAATTCGAGAGCATGTCGCCACCGCTGTGTCATCCAGCGTTAAATATTGATCACGCGCAGTTAAACGGCCAAAGGGCAAATCAACGGCAACTGCCTGAGGAATCACAGCCTGATAGGGCCAAAGAATTAAAGAGCTCTGAGGAAAAGACTGAGCTAATCCGAGACTGCCCGTATGATTAAGAGCCACCCCAGTTAATGAAAGAAGTATCACCAAAAAAGAAGCAGCAATGCCAGTGCGTCGATGCCAACGATGGAAAAAGAAACGTAGCTGTCGTCTTCGGAGTTGTCGTGTAAGGAGTTTTTGCTTACGGTATTTGCTCATTATCCTCAGCAGCCCAGCCATCAAGTAGAAGCGCGAGTTTAGCGACTTTCTTCATGCTGCGCACTGAGTATGTCGCGCCAGAGATGCCATCAACCGAAGAAGATAGCTCGCCATCGCCGGTCAACATCTGACCCTGGTACTGTGCAGTGTATTGCGGCAAACGAATCTCGTCGCCTCGGGATTCACGAAACACCATTACCTCAACACGGTTTATCACACCTTTATGCGTGACAACCCCAAAGGTAATTGGTTTCTCTTTGCCTATTTCGCTCAACACCCAGAGGTTCTTTTCACCGTCTGAGTGGTAACGAATACGAGCTTGATTTAGGCCATCGCCCAAGACTCGCAATGCTTCTTCTTTACGCGGCTTAGTGAGCCATAGCGCTTTTTTGTCGCCGCCTTTATCAGCAAACACCTCTGCCTTAAAGTCGTTTAGTGTTAGATAAGTGCCACCCGCTTGCACCTGAGTGCAAGCTAAGGCCATTAAAAAACCAACTGCGTAAAAAAAGCGCTGCACCATTAGAAGCTAAAACCAACACCCAGGTTATAACCAGTGCCACTTAGATCACCGGCTTTCTCTTGACGGTAGTAATCAGCCTTAAGTACCGCCGTCTCAGCTAACCAGTAATTCACACCGATATCGTTTTGAGTGACTTCAGAATCAGCACTGTCCGCGGCGTTGGTATCCCACTGACTATTGCGATAGAACACGCCAACTTTTTCGTTGATACGGTAGGACGGCTCAATATAGAAACCGTTTTGCTTACTCGCGCCCGACATTATGTCATCAACATCTGAATCGATGTTCCACTGTGCGTACAAAGCGCGTAAGCCAAAGCCATTCTTCTGATACACCGCATGCATTTCAATCAAGCCAGCGCCGATTTCATCATCGCCTGCGCCCTGGAGAATATCATCTTGGTACTGACCAGAAACGGCCAACTCTAATCCAGGAATCGCCGTGTATTTAATGCGAGCGGTGTACGCAGCCTTATTTGCAGGAGCTTCAGCTACTTTTTTTCTACTTTTTCTGATACTACTTTGATACCCAGAAACAAGGCCGTCATCATCAAGCTTCACCACACTCAAACCAGAATGCACAGCCACATCGTAGCTTACACCATCAATAATTGAACCCGACAAAGACACACCACCTTCCCACCACGTGGTCGGAATAATGCTTTTTTCGACGTTATTACGCTCAACCCCGTAAAAGGTATCCGGCTCGTGAGTTTCATTCAAAATACCAATCGGCAGCAAAAACAAACCGGCACGGGCTTTGGTGCTGTCGTTAACGTCGTATTCAACGTAAGCCTGCTCAAGTTCAACTTCACCGGGCTTACCCTCACCTGCCAAGCTGTGCTCAAGCTCTAGCTCAGAGAAAAAACGAGTACGCTGGTTAAACTCTTTACCAAAGAACAAAACAAAACGGTGGTAATCAATTTCGTTGTCTTTGCCATTATTAAGATTCAGGTGCATTTCACCGTAACCGCCGATATAAACACCATGTTCAGGGGTTGTGGCAGCTTGCTGATCCAATGTGTCAGCCAAAGCATTCACTTGCATTTGCAATGCTTTGATTTGTTCATCTGTCGTCTCAGCCACAGCAACATTCGAAACTGCCGCAGCGATTGCAATCGATAATAACTTCTTCATCTATAGCTCCATTCTCATCACAGTAGCGTCTTTTTTGACATCTAGGGCCCCATGCATAAATGCACTGCTGGGGCCTCTTTTGAATAATCGGGCGCAGAATAACAATCGATAAGTAGTAATGCAAACGACATGAATTAGCATTTAGTTTTAGTTTTTCGTCAAGACCTTGCTGTTCTCATCTGCGATCCCTTAGTCTGCCTATGCTGAACCCCAACGATCAGGTAAACTCTCCCGCAATAAATAGGCACACCCTGCCCTCATTACCCATGGCCCAACAAGACATCACTATGCAAGAAACATATAACCCTCAAGCGATCGAATCCTCTGTTCAACAACAGTGGGAAACTAACCAAGTGTTCAAAGCGGTTGTCGACAATAACCGAGAAAAATTCTATTGCTTATCTATGTTTCCGTACCCAAGCGGTCGCTTGCATATGGGTCATGTTCGTAACTACACCATTGGTGACGTGATCTCTCGCTACCAGCGTATGCAGGGCAAAAACGTCATGCAGCCAATGGGCTGGGATGCCTTTGGCTTACCGGCGGAAAACGCCGCGATTAAGCACCAAGTAGCGCCAGCTAAATGGACCAAAGAAAACATCGCCTATATGAAAGGCCAGCTAAAATCGCTCGGTTTTGGTTACGACTGGGATCGTGAACTTGCTACCTGTGATCCTGAATACTACCGCTGGGAGCAATGGTTCTTTACCACCTTGATCGAAAAAGGCATGGCGTACAAAAAAGTGTCTGCGGTGAACTGGTGCCCCAATGACCAAACCGTATTAGCCAACGAGCAGGTGATTGATGGCGCCTGTTGGCGCTGTGACACCGTTGTTGAGCGCAAAGAAATTCCGCAGTGGTTTATCCGCATAACCGACTACGCCGAAGAGCTTCTAAATGATCTTGATCAACTAGATGGCTGGCCGGATCAAGTAAAAGCCATGCAACGCAACTGGATTGGCAAGTCCCGTGGTATTCAAATGCGCTTTGGCCTTAAAGGCCGTGAAGATGACCTTGAGATCTACACGACCCGTCCAGATACACTGATGGGCGTAAGTTATCTTGCCGTTGCGGCAGGTCATCCTCTGGCCAAAGAAGCCGCCGAGAACAATCCAGAGTTAGCTAAATTTATTCAAGACTGTGCCAAATCAGGCACCGCTGAGGCTGATGTCGCCACCACTGAAAAGAAAGGGATGAAAACAGGCTTCACCGCCATCCACCCGATTAGCGGTAAAGAAGTCGATGTTTGGGCGGCCAACTTCGTATTGATGGAATTTGGTACCGGAGCCGTCATGGCCGTACCTGCACACGACCAGCGAGATTGGGAATTTGCGCAAAAATACGGCATTGAAATTACGCAGTCGATCGCACCTGCCGGTGGTAATGAGAGTGGCGAAGAGATTGACCTCACCAAAGCCGCGTTTACCGAAAAGGGAACGCTGGTAAATTCCGGTGAATTTGACGGCTTAGATTTTGAAGCCGCCTTTGATGCCATCGCCACCAAACTTGAAAACGACCGCAAAGGCGAGATCAAAGTTAATTACCGCCTGCGCGATTGGGGCGTGAGCCGCCAACGTTACTGGGGGTCGCCAATTCCAGTGATTCGCACGGCTGATGGCGATGCCGTTGCCGCCCCTGAGTCGTTACAGCCGGTGATATTACCTACTGACGTCGTCATGGATGGCATTAACTCGCCCATTAAAAACAACCCAGACTTCGAGAACGTCGAACTGAATGGCCAGCCTGCATTCCGTGAAACCGACACCTTCGATACCTTTATGGAGTCGTCTTGGTATTACGCGCGTTACTGTTCGCCACGTGACGACAAGCATATGGTCAATCCAGAAGAAGCCAACTATTGGCTTCCCGTCGATCAGTACATTGGCGGTATCGAGCACGCGATTCTGCACCTGTTATACGCGCGTTTCTTCCAGAAATTATTGCGTGACGCCGGTGTGGTGAAAGGCGACGAGCCGTTCAAAAATTTACTGTGCCAAGGCATGGTATTGGCCGACGCCTTCTACTACACCACCGACAACGGCGCGAAAGAATGGGTTAACCCAACAGAGGTTACCCTCGACAGCGATGACAAAGGCCGCATCATTAGTGCTAAGCGCACGAGCGACAGCAAGCCGCTCGAAATCGCTGGCATGAGCAAGATGTCGAAATCGAAAAACAACGGCGTTGACCCGCAAGAAGCCATTGGACTGTACGGTGCAGACACCGTGCGCCTATACACTATGTTCGCCGCGCCGCCGGAGCAAACTTTGGAATGGTCTGACTCGGGCGTTCAAGGTGCTCAACGCTTCTTACAACGTGTCTGGCGCTTAAGCTACGAACTGCTGCAGCAAGCGGATCATGGCGATGCGTCCAATCTTTCCAAAGACGAAAAAGACGCGCGCCGTAAAGTGCACGAGACTATTCAAAAAGTGAGTGATGACGTTGGCCGTCGATACAACTTTAATACCGGTATCGCCTCTGTCATGGAATTGTTAAATACGCTCCAGAAGCTGGATATGAGCAGCACTGGTGGCCGAGCTGTGATCAGCGAAGGCTTAAGCGCCATCATGCGTATGTTGTCACCTATTACTCCGCACATAACCCAATCTTTATGGGAGGCCTTTGGCAACGCCGGATTAGTTCTGGATGCGCAGTGGCCAGAAGTGGATGAAAAAGCCCTCGTTAAAGACAGCATTCTATTGATCGTTCAGGTGAACGGAAAAGTTCGCGCCAAGCTCGAAGCTGGTGTATCAGCCAGCAAAGATGAGTTAGAAGCGATGGCCATGGCGGATGAGTCTGTGCAAAAACAGATTGATGGCAAAACTGTGCGCAAAGTGATTGTTGTACCGGGTAAGCTGGTAAACATTGTTGCCAACTAATCGTTGCATACGGAGAAAACTATGCGCTTAATCGCCTGGACCCTGACACTCTCGCTACTCGTTGGCTGCGGCTGGCATTTACGTGGTGTCACACCGCTTCCAGACGGTTATCGCGTGTTGTATATCCAAGGCGGCGGCAATGATATTCGCCAAGCACTGCGTCAGCAGCTTGAATTCAACGGCGCTATTATTACTGCCTCGGCAGCGGATGCGCCTGTTCAATTGATTATCGAAGAATATGATGTCGAAAAACGTACTCTATCGGTTAATACCAGTGGCCAAGTGGCCGAGTACGAACTCAATGCGCTAATAAGTGCTTCCGTCGTTCGTCAACTCGACGATGAGAAGCAATCATTTGAAGTAAATGCACGTCGTACGTTAAGCAACGACGTCAACAATGTCGTTGCCACTCAGCAAGAAGAAACACAAACCCGCGAAGACCTGAAAACCGACCTGATCACCCGCCTGATTCGTCGCCTACAGAGCTTGGAGCAGGCCAAATGAAGATCCGTCAGGATCAGCTGGGGCAAACCCTGTCACAAGGCCTAGCGCCTTGCTATCTGGTATCAGGGGATGATCCCTTATTACTGATGGAAGCGTGCGACGAAATCCGCACCGCGGTAAAACACCAAGGCATCGAAGAGCGTGAGCTTTTTCACGCTGAATCCGGTTTTGAATGGCGCAATTTACTTGAAGAAGCCTCGGCCATGTCTTTGTTTGCGAGTCGCCGTTTGCTTGAATTACGCATTCCCAACGGCAAACCGTCAGACAAAGGCAGCGCCATTAAAGAGTTGGCTGAAAACCCTTCCCCGGATAACGTTTTCCTCATCATCTGCCCGCGCCTAGATGCCAAAACGCAAAAAACAGCGTGGTACAAAGCGGTTGAGAAACATGGCGTGGTGTTACCCATTTGGCCGATTGATCGCCAGCAATACCCGGGCTGGTTAAAACGGCGCTTACAGATTGCTGGTCTACAGGCTGAGCCAGCGGCAGTTGCTGCACTCGCCCACCAAACAGAAGGCAACCTTCTTGCGGCAGTGCAAGAGATAGAAAAACTGCGTATGCAAGGTATAGAGATGGTGACTGAAGAAATAGTCCAAGAAGCGACCGGAGACAGCTCTCGCTTTGACGCGTTTGGTCTCGCGGATGCCTGCTTGCTCGGTAAGCTCGGAGAAGCCAATAGAATGCTGGGGCACTTAAAAGCAGAAGGCAATGAGCCGATTATGATCCTCGGGGCTATAACACGCAAAATACGCCAGCTCATTATGCTTAAAAACTGCTCAGGGGCACAACAGCTAGCGGAAGGATTTAAGCAGCAGTTCATCTGGCCCAAACAGCAGCAACCCTACAAATCGGCACTACAAAGATTGTCGCAAAAAGAGCTGCATAGAGCATTAAGAACGGCAGAAGCAACAGATCTCGCGGCCAAAGGAAGTGGTGATGATCCTTGGCTATTACTGGCTCAACTGATCGTTATTCTATCAGGCCAAACAGACAATATATTTACACTCGCCTAAATTAAAGCGTTACCTTTATCACACTTTTTTATTAGACCGACTGCCATACTCTTAGAGCTACACAGGTCGGCCACGTTTTACCGTTTGCCACTTAACTGGCTTGTTAAGACTAGTTAAACGCCATATTTCCGTCAGAAAACTTCAACGGAAAGTAAGCACCCATAGCCAAGGTTCTATAACTGCTTGATAATTTAGAACTAAAGCGCATTTCGCGACTCTGAGCTGACCAGATAAAGGAGACTTCGATGAATACCGCAGTGCACCAGCAAAATAGTGACCTGGTTTGGAACCTCGAAAAGATCAATCAGCACAAACGCGCGATGAACTTTGTCAAACAGTTCGAGAATCGCTTTTGCGTGTTCTCCTCTTCTGTTCGTCAACTTTATACCAATTACAGTATTTTCTTCCCAGAAGAAGCCCATCGCCAAATGGTCATTTTGCCTGACCCTTATGCGTTTCATGACACATTTAGTCACCTAAACCCCGACGCAGTCAGCGCCACAGGGTTGCACGTCATTCCGGGTAACTTAATTGGCAAGCAAGGTTTGTATTTGGTGATTTCACACAAAGATAAAAAAGTACGCTCCGTGCCGATTCCGTTTCAGGAAGGTATGCGCCAGATACTACGCCGCACCAACAGTGATGACCCGTTCTTGCCGGTTCTGATGAAAGGGGATTTACGCGAGTTTAACGACAAACTTCCATGCCTGCACTTGCACCGTTTACGTCTGCAAGAGCTTACTGGGTTGTCGGCACTAGAGCGCGAAAGCATTCGCAGTTTGATCACAGATAAATTAATGGATCTTTATCAGAAGTCGGCGACATTTACGGCAACGACATAAGCAAATATTTAATCATTACTGCTAATAGACAAAACGATCAGACGCGTTTCCACTGAGCCATCACCGTTATTCATAGTGCCAAAAACAGAAGCTATTATGCTTCTGCTTCAGTTTTATCCGCACGATAGTATGATTTAATTAATCGCGCTAGCCCTTGGCGCCATGGTTTTTTCTTAATACCAAAGGTGTAAAATAAGTGAGTTTGATCCGATACCGGCGTCCAAACGTCCGGCATCATCCCTCCCTCTTGCGTCGTTAAACACGCCGACGACAAATCTTCATACTGGCTCGCTTCTGATAATAAAGCCTCCGCAAAGCCATACGATGACGTCGCTTCAACACCGGTAAAATGGTACGTCCCCCAAAGATTATCACTGCAATTCACTTGACGTAAAATTGCCACGATAACACTGGCAACATCATCCACCGGTGTAGGCTGAAAGAGCTTTTGCATATCTAGGGCTAAATCTGGGGTGGTTCTTATGTGATTAAGAACTTTACCGGCAAAATCCTCAGACTCTAATGAGAACAACTGCCCCACTCTTAAAATAATATGTTGAGGATTTTGCTGCGCGAGAGCTTCTAGTTCAGTAAAACAATGAGCAAGTTCATTATCTTGGTCTGGTGTGATGGTTTCATTCGTTTCGCCACTTCGAGCTTTATACACTGCCAGAGTGGAGACAAATATAACCAAGGCATCTTCGTCTTTCGCCCTCTGCAGCCAAAAACGCGACGCTTCTATATCTCGTTGGTTTAATAACGATGGCGTTAGTATATAAACAGGTCGAGCACTGGACTGTAGATGCGGACGCTCAGTGCTTTCTATACTCACACCACGGTAGATAAGGTTCTGCTCTGCGAGCAAACGCGTAAGGTGCTTGCCGACCGGGCGATCGGCACCGATGATGTGTGAATGAAAGCTACTGATACCCAAGGGTTTAATTCCTGCGTTCTGAAACAAATAAAAAAGAGGTTATCACTGCGCGAACTTTAGCGCGACTGATCTTCCGCCAATGAAATTCGGCAAATCTCATCATGATTACGCAAAGCATCGTTTGCACTTCTGAACAGTCGGGCATCATTTAACCCGATTAATAATCCAGCCCCACCAGACAATTGCACAAATCCAGCTTGATGACGCTCAAGTAAGGGGTAGTCTGTTAGCAAAAATTCAGCATCAAATGCAGCAGAGCGGATAAATCCCTTACCCAATGAATCCAAGCAGTCACCAGGGCGGCGATACAATGACAGGGAGTCAGGACCAATCACCAACGCATTACCATTAATCAATTCCGCTTCATGAACCTGAATACCATTGGCTAGGGTCAGTGGTTGATGCGATGCAATAAGGTTGGAAGAGTTCTCGATTAGCATAAGTATCTGCGCTGTAAATTGCGCAGTTTAAACGAGTCGGCAGCTTGTTAGAAGAGTTCTACATCGCCTTCAGAATCTGGATCTTCACTCAATCGACGACGGTCATTCTCTTCAGCAAGCACCATGTCTTTTAAATCAGCCAGTTCGGAGTCACTCAGTTTATTGATGTCTAACGCCTGAAATGTGCGCTCCAGTGCCGTGAAAGCCTGATAACAATTTTGATGCGCAGGTCCTTCACCAGGAACCGTGACCCCCTTTGTACCAAAAACAGGCTTTTTACAAAATACACAATTCAGTGACATCCCCACCCACCCAACGAACGAACGCTAAACAATCAGACCCAACGCCTAATGACGAGCTTGGTGGGCCTACCGCTTGAGTATAGTCATTACTGCATTATGCGCTCAAATTTAACCGCCGGGCACAAAGTCTCTGGTTGCACGGTTGCCAAATTTATCTTCGACCACCAAGGTCCACTGAGTGCTATTCCCAATAATGGCGCACGGCACCATAAAGTGACCAACATATGGAATAAAGCCGTCGCACTTATCGCCCATCGGACTGATCAAGCGTACTGAGGTTATGCCACGACCATCGTCATATGCCATACCGGACAATGCTTTCTGAGCCTCTAACCACTCGATTTTTCCGATCACAGGTGGCTCATGGTCAGGGTAATCTGCTTTATCCCAAGGGTCTGTGCCTTCACGCTTTTCAGTATCGTTACTAAAACCATCGCCATCCACATCCAGATCTTTGTTATCGCCGATGCCATCACCATCGAAATCAGACCACTCGGTGCGGTCGTCAGGAAAGGCGTCACTGTCGTTGTCGTAACCGTCGTTATCACGATCGTTATCTAGCGCATCTGGGATACCGTCTTTATCTTGATCTGGTGGCACACTGGCCGCTGAATACGGATCAAAGGACAACTGCAACTCGTATTTATTGATGATGCCATCGTTATCAATGTCCTTATCTGAGTTATCACCAATACCATCACCGTCGGTATCATCCCACTCAGAGCGATCTAACGGGAATTTGTCTTTCACATTGGGGACGTTATCACCGTCAATATCGTCATCCAGCGCATCAGGAATACCATCGTTATCCATATCAGATGGAACACTCAGCGGATCTCTTGGGTCAGTATTGAGTCGCAATTCGTACTCATTACTAATGCCGTCACCATCTAAATCTAAATCGCGGTTATCACCAATACCATCGCCATCTAAGTCTGCCCATTCAGAGGCATCCATCGGGAAGGCATCCTCGTCATTAAGATAAGCATCGCCATCGATATCTTCATCAATACCATCTGGAATACTGTCGCCATCTAAATCGCGCGGCACAGACGCCTTATCAGCGGGATTAGTACCAACACGTAATTCATAGCTATTACTGATGCCATCGCCATCACGATCAGGGTCGCTGTTATCGCCGATGCCATCTTCATCTAAGTCAAACCACTCAGAAGGATCACGCGGGAACAAGTCCATCTCATTGCCTATGGTGTCACCATCAAGATCCGTATCGAGTTCATCAGGCACGCCGTCGTTATCAAAGTCAGCCGGGACGCTCGTCGCATCGTATGGGTCGTAGCTCAGTGTTAACTCAAACTCGTTGTTGATACCGTCGTTATCTAGATCTTCATCTGTGTTATCACCAATACCATCACCATCAAAATCTTCCCATTCGTTTATATCTTTAGGGAATGCATCTTCAGTATTAAGATGGCCATCGCCATCCATATCATCGTCGAGAATATCGATAATGCCATCGCTATCCATATCGGCTGGCACATCATTAACATCCAGATCATCAGAGCCCGCCTGAGCTTCAATATCGTTATTGTAGCCATCGTTATCGCGGTCAAGGTCTTGGTTATCCCCCATGCCGTCACCATCGGTATCAATCCACTCTTTGCCATCTTCAGGGAAGGTATCTGACGCATTTTCGAAGCCATCACCATCCACGTCAGAGTCGAAGTAATCTGGCATACCGTCACCATCAACATCCGACGGTTTGCTGTTAGGATCAAGCGGGCTGGTGCCTAGGTGTAATTCAAAGACGTTCGGGATGCCATCACCATCGGCGTCAGGGTCTTCGTTATCGGGGATGCCATCGCTATCGGTGTCAGCCCATGCGGAAATATTGTCAGGGTACAAGTCATCGTCATTTTTAACGCCGTCACCGTCACGGTCATCATCTAACGAGTCTGGGGTGCCATCTCGGTCAGTATCTTTAGGCGCAGAAAAACGATCATTAGGGTCGGTTCCCGCATTTTCTTCAAACTGATTACTTACGCCATCGCCGTCTCGATCACTGTCGCTATTGTCGCCCGTGCCGTCACGGTCTAGGTCGGACCACTCTTTGTCATTCAGCGGAAAGGCGTCTTCACTGTTAGCAACACCATCGTTGTCCATATCGGGATCAAGTAAATCAGGAATTCCATCTTTATCGCGATCTTTAGGACGTGAGTCCATATCTTTGGGGTTGTAGCCTAACTTTTCCTCATAATCATTCGCTATGCCGTCGCCATCAAGATCTTTATCGCTGTTATCACCTACACCATCAGCATCAGTATCAATCCAGTCGCGTTTATTGAGTGGGAAGGCATCATTCTGATTGGGGACACCATCGCCATCAATATCGTCATCAATAGAGTTAGGAATGCCGTCACCATCAGTGTCTACTTGATCGGCGACATCAGGATCAAAGCCTGCTGCGGACTCAAGAAAGTTAGATAGGCCATCACCGTCTCGGTCCGGGTCCTGCGCGTCTGCAATGCCATCGTTATCTAGATCGTTGAGCGCAGCGAAGGCAGGCAATGCGAATATTGCTGCAAACGCTAAGATCAGAGGGGAGCGCCACATAATTAGTATTTATTCCTCAGGAATGTCGGTCCCTACAGGGCCATGACATTCAATTCCACGATTTTTTTCATCCACAAGAATACCAGCCAGTTCTTTGCCATTCTGTGGTCTAAGTAGCAAATAACCCGCCTGACAGAAGGCTTCTTTACCGGATGACTTTGGAGACACTTTCACATCGTATTCAGGCGCAAGCGATAACAGCTTAAATTCTTCGACGATGGCACGATCTTCTTTTTTCGGAAAAACAACATAACCGTAATATTGCAATGCAAAAACCGTCACTATAACCCCGGCAATAAAACCAACAAAGGCCCATTTCCCTGGGTCTGATTCAGTCTCATTGTCTACTTTAGAATCCGGTGTTTGTTCAGTCATTTTTGGTCTCCGCTGTGTTACTGCTAGTTGCTTCAGAGCCGTAACCCCAAGAAGGCATAAGTGTCTGGGCGACTCCCAGCTGATTTAATATCCGCGCGACGACAAAATCGACCAAGTCATTGATCGTTTTCGGCTCATGATAAAAGCCCGGACAAGCAGGAAGTATAACCGACCCCATGCGCGTCAGGGTGAGCATATTATTTAAATGAATTTCCGAAAATGGGGTTTCTCGCGGCACTAATATCAATTGGCGTCGTTCTTTAAGCGCAACATCCGCGGCACGTTCGGTCAAATTGTTACTCGCGCCGGTGGCAATGGCTGACAAGGTACCCGTACTGCAAGGGCAAACCACTACGGGGCCTGGCTGGCCTGACCCCGATGCCCAAGGCGCCATCCAGTCTTCCCGACCAAAGACACGTAACGCCGACTCATCACACTCGTAATAATCTCGTAGTGTTTGGGCTTGCGCTTGCGGCTTGGCGGGTAAGGTCAATTCAGTTTCTGTTGCGATCACCAACAGAGCAGCTTTCGAAATAATAAAATCGACGCCAATATCGTTAGCAATGAGCACTTGTCCCAAACGAAGTGCATACGCAGATCCAGAGGCTCCGGTCATGGCGATTAATACACGTTTAGGCATGTGATGCTTCCTCTATTTTGGCTAAAGCGGTTGCTATTCGACGCGGTACGTTTTGGAAACCGCCGTTCGACATCACCACAATTCGATCACCCGGTTGCGCTTCGGCAACGACGGCCTCTATTAAACGTTCGGTATCATCATAAACAGAAGCCGCTTGCTGACAGTGAGCCGCGACCTCTTCTAACGACCATTCAATATTCTCTGGCTGAAACCAAAAGCTAACGTCAGCATCATTCACAGAGGCGGCCAGTTCATGACGATGGTGCCCTAACTTCATGGTATTCGAACGTGGTTCTAGCACAGCTAACAATCGCCCTTTACCGGATTTCGACAAGCTGGCTTTCGCCCCCTGAAGCGTGGTTTGTATGGCCGTAGGGTGATGCGCAAAATCATCGTATACGGCAATCGGCTGCTCAGGATTCACTAATTCCATGCGCCGCTTAACCGAACGAAACTCGCACAAAGCTTGTGCTGCAATCTCTGGCGTCACACCCATGTGCCTTGCCGCTGCAATGGAGGCAACCGCATTCGTCAAATTATGCTGCCCGGTTAATGCCCAGTCCACACGATACGATTTGCCCTCAAACAGCACATCAAATTCACTGGCATCGTCACTGATGCAGTGCCAGCGCCAATCGCCTTCGTTTTCCGCAAAGGTTTTAACCGGCGTCCAACACCCCATCTCTTCAACCCGAGTTAACGCTGCCACAGCACCTGGGCGAATGATCTGCCCAGTCGCTGGAACCGTGCGCACAAGATGATGAAACTGACGTTCAATGGCGGCTAAATCAGGAAAGATATCCGCATGATCAAATTCTAAGTTGTTAAGAATTAAGGTGCGTGGGTGGTAATGCACAAACTTGGAACGCTTATCAAAAAAGGCGGTATCGTATTCATCCGCTTCAATAACAAAAAATGGAGAATCTCCCAATCGGGCTGACACGCTGAAGTTTTCTGGTACGCCACCGATTAAGTAACCCGGAGCCATGTCCGCGTATTCTAAAATCCATGCCAGCATACTTGCCGTTGTCGTTTTGCCGTGAGTCCCTGCGACTGCTGCGACCCAACGTCCGCACAAGACATAGTCCCCCAGCCATTGCGGGCCAGAGGTGTAAGCAATACCGCGATCTAACACGTATTCAACCGATGGATTTCCTCGTGACATGGCATTCCCTACGATCACCAGATCGACGTCTGTCGGAATACCTTGTGGATCAAAACCTTCAATTAAGGTGATACCTGCGGCTTCAAGCTGATCACTCATAGGTGGATACACGCCAGTATCAGAACCAGAGACTTGATGGCCCAGCTCTTTCGCCAACTGCGCCAGTGATCCCATAAAAGTGCCGCAAATGCCGAGTATGTGAAGCTTCATGTTATGACCCGAGGATAAAGATACCGCTTAGTTTACACGCCGGTGCACCCTGCCCCAACACCAGTAATGCACGAAGTGTCATATGCATTGATACCGAGGGACTGAATTTCCGGCCTGATTAGGTTAGTATGCGCGGCATATCAACACGGGCAGCACGGAACTATAGCTGTGTGATTGCAGCAAATCTGCCATCAACACTTAATTGCCCATAGCCAGTATCGAGAGGAATCCATCATGCAACGCCTTCGCACCTTTTTAGACAGCCACACCGATAACAAAGATGTGGCAAATATCATTGATGGCTTGATGGTCTCCTGCAAAGACATCGCCTACCGTTTAAACCTTGGTTCATTAGCTGGCGTAATCGGCAGTGCCGAACAAGAAAACGTTCAAGGCGAGTGCCAGAAACTGTTGGATGTTATCTCCAATGATCTGATTAAAGATTGCCTAGCCGCCATGCCTCAGGTGCGCGGGCTAGCCAGCGAAGAAGAGCCAGACCCAGTCGCTTGTAACAAAGATGGCGATTACTTAGTGCTTTTCGATCCATTAGATGGCTCATCAAACATTGATGTCAACGTCACGGTTGGCACTATATTTTCGATTTTAAAAGCCGCGCCGGGTGCTGACGGCGCAAGCGAAAGCACGTATCTACAAGCAGGTAATCAGCAAGTCGCGGCGGGTTATGTTTTGTATGGCCAATCAACGTTACTCTTATTCTCAACCGGCAATGGCGTACACGCGTTTACGTTAGACCCTCGTATTGGTGAGTTTGTCTTGGAACGTGAAAACATCACCATCCCAGCCACGACGTCTGAGTTTGCCATCAATATGTCTAATCAGCGTTTCTGGTTACCTGAAATGCAAAACTACGTCGCTGACTTATTACAAGGCGAAGAAGGCCCTTTAGGTAAGCGTTACAACATGCGTTGGATTGCGTCGATGGTGGCTGAGATTCACCGGATTCTGACTCGTGGCGGTATCTTCATGTACCCGTACGACAGCCGTGATCCTTCTAAGCCAGGTAAACTACGCTTGATGTACGAAGGGAACCCAATGAGCATGTTGGTCGAGCAAGCGGGTGGCAAAGCCAGTACGGCTTTTGACGATATTATGGCAATTGATCCTGAAGCGATTCACCAGCGTGTTTCTGTGGTGATGGGGTCAGCCGATGAAGTGACAACGGCGATTAGCTACCACAAGTAAGTAGCCACGCTCTCATTGTCTGAATCAGGTATCTCATTTGCTGTCTGATTCAGACGCGACTCCTAACCAGCGCGTTAACATGTGCCGTATTCCTTCGAGCCTTAATGGCTTCGGCATATAATCATTCATCCCTGCACCTAAACAACGCGCCTCTATGCCATCCGTCGTATTGGCAGTACACGCAACAATAACACCTTCAAAATGTCGTTCACGCAATTTTTGACTGGTTTCGAAACCGTCCATCCCTGGCATTTGGCAATCCATAACAATCAGATCAAAGGCTTTACGCTCAATGACTTGTAGCGCTGCTTCGCCGGACAGTACCGAGCTAATAACCATATTAGGGGCGACCTTGTTTAGCATTTTCTCTGCGACCTTAAGGTTCACTTCATTGTCTTCAACAATTAAGATCGAGGCCTGTTTGTTGTCGATTGTTGCCCTTTCCCTTGGCTCTTCAGACATCTGAGAAACCGCAGGTAATCGCACTCGAACCACACTGCCCCCTCCCGCCTGAGGAGCAAACTCTAGCGTCCCCCCTAGCATGCGTACGACATGTGAAGTAATCGTCAAGCCAAGGCCAACACCACCAAACTGCCGATTAGCATCGGACTCTAACTGGGAGAATGGCTGTAATATTTCATCATAACTTTCTTCCGGAATGCCTATCCCGGTATCGGTAACAATCACCTGCAAGCCATCATCGGCTGGCAGTATGCTCACAGACACCATGCCTTGCTGGGTAAACTTTAATGCGTTATCGGTTAGGTGACGTAAAATTTGACGAATTAGCCCCGGATACGTAAGTACTGGAGCCTGTCGTAATGTGACACCAATTTCGGCAATAAACGATAACCCATGGGACATAGCCCTTAAGCGTAACTGCTCAAATACGGGTTCTAGATAATCATTCAACTGACAGTATTCCGGAATCACCGGGGCAGATTGTTTACTGGTATCCGCAACCACCATAATGTCATCCAATAGCTGATTCAGTAGAATCAAGCTTTGTTCTGCTTGGTATTTTTCGGTCTCGAACTCACCCTGTGTTTGCTTCTGGTCCAATAACTGCAACATTCCCATCGCGCCATTGAGCGGCGTTCTTAACTCATGACTCATCATCGCCAGAAACTTACTTTTTGCCTCACTGGCGCTACGAGCCAGTTTTTTCTCGTCAATCAAGCGTGCCGTAAATTCTTGATGCTCGGCATGCGCTTGCTCAAGGGTTTCGGCAAGGCGGTTACTGTTTTCTTGTAGGTTTCCGACTTCGGCGCCATCACTGGCATCGGTACGTTGCCAATAAGCACCATCCGCTAAATTAGATATAAATTCAGCCACTCGCTCTATCGGCCTGACGATCATCAAAGCCATATATCGCCCCATCATTCCCGCCAGCAATACCACCAGCAATCCGGAGATTAGCGATTGATATAAAATGCTTAAATCACGTTCACGGGTGAAGTGATTGGTCATACCCACTTCCACCTTCGCCAGCTCTTGCGAAGCCACCATCAGCTCACCAAATTCAGAAAAACCATCTAGCTCGACTACGTCACGCAACAATGTTTTACGAAATATTTGTACGCTATCAAGGTCAACTTGATCAAAGCCATCCACCGATGCTTCAATTAATACCTCATCATCCGGGGAGACCACACGAACGAGAGCTATTTCAGGTTCATTTAAAGCTGCATCAATGAGTGGCATTAACAAGTCATAATTACCTGAAATAACAGGATATTCAGCAGAAGCACTGATGCTTTCAATCATCAGCTTAACAGTCGCCTCGCTGCTTTTACTTGCGTCAGACCAACGAGCCATCATGTGCAACATAGTCAGTAGCACCACCGTGACCAACGCAGGAATAGCTGCTAAAGCAACGGCTCGTGTTCGTACCGGCCAGTGACGGATTCTCATTCGCTCTCCTCCCGCTGATGCAGTGTGCGTGTCACATCATCAATATCAGGGAGTAATAAATTTAACGAGCGTCCAACCTGCTCATTAAACCCCACCCTAAAATAAGGGTTAAAGTCCGCTTTTATCCAGTCGCCTTTATTTTTATAGCGCAATGCGATTTCACTTAAACGCTCCGCTACATCATTCAAATCGCTGTACGTGGTCGCCAATGCTCCGGCGCGAAGGTATGCAGAAGATGGCCCAATCAAAGGGCGATTATGGCGGTACGCGGTAATGAGGATATTTTTAATATTGTTAGGACTATACAGTTGGGGATCGTAAACACCGATAAGCGCCTGATTCTCTGCCAGTAACTTAATCAACGCGTGGTTAAGCGTCTCGAATTCTTCCACCACATAAACATTGACACCGCTGCGGAGTACATCTGCTGACGCTTGTTTTTGAACCAATACTCCGTATTCTCGTTGCTCTCCAAGGATGGTCTCCGCTAAGCGTAGCTGACGCTCCATCGGAGGCTCGACAAATACAGCGCTCGATAAACGATCCGAGTACATTTGATACTCTGTTTGACTAACAAAGGCAGCGATAAGAGGAAGGGATTTAGGAACCGAATAGTCTTTAAGAGCATCAGCGCCAACAGCAATCGCAAGCTCATAGCGCTCGTAATGGAGCGGCTGGTTAACATTTGAAATAAGTTGGACAGGGGTGTTTAACCGCTCAGCCAAGAGGGCCTGTAAAGAGCTAGCGACCTTAGACGGTGAGCTGCTCAATAAAATAACATCCGCAGACACGCCTACCGATAAAAGCAGCAGGACACTGGTCCACACAATTCTCACCATCGCTTCCATGCAGCGCATTCTCTTTCAATAACCCTCGCAGTCAATCAAACTGCTCTTTAACTGAAGGCTCGGCGTCAATGCCGCTGGCCATGTAGGTAATCTAACACAACGTATAAGTGTAACCCCATGTGGAGCTAACGCGACCTATATCAGATAAAAAGTCTTCCTCAGGAACAAAATGAGGCTTCACGGCTCAATATGAAGTATTCAAAAAGGCCAAAACAAAGTGAGTCGTCCTGGTTTATCAAAGCTTGGCCCAAGCAAACCATCTGAATTATAACGACCGAATCGCCTCTGCAACGGCTTCAGGCGATGCCGGAAGTAGTATGTTTAATGATCGAGCAACCTGCTCATTAAACATAACAGTAAAATACGGGTTGTATCCCACCCCAGGTAAACGCTCAGCCATGATCATTTCTGCAAGCCGAGTCGTTGTATGCTCTAGAGAGCTATACGTCGTCGCAATAGCGCCTGCACGAATATAAGCCCTGTGAGGCCCAATCAAAGGAATGTTCTGACGATAGGCCGAAATCAATATATTTTTAACCGTAGACGGATTGTAGATCGTACTGTCGGCCACCCCTAACAGTACGTCATACCCGGAAAGCGCTTTTTTGAGAGCGTAATTCAACGTTTGATCGTCGGATTGCAACACCAGACTTAACCCACTGCCCTCGGCCACTTTAAGCTCACTAACCAGCCACTCTTCAGCCTGATTAGAATAAATTGAAGAAATACGCGCCTCCGGAAACAAAAAACGCGCCAGCGCCAATTGCCTTACCACCGGCGGCTCCGAATAAATCGCACTGGATAAATGCGCATGATTTTCATCAATAACAGTACGCCCGACCCATATGGCGATCGAAGGCTGTGAGCCTCGCCATTGGCTGACCGCTTTATCCCCCGCCAAAATTACAATATCCGTGCTTTTGAGGTTCTTCGTATATTCTAACGTGTGGTGACTTACGTCCTTCGCAATCAACTCGGTTAAGTTCTTCGCTAATTTGTCGAGCACAGACGATCGCTGCTCAGCCAGAATCACAACATCGCTGTGCGCCTGACCAAACAGTAAAAGCAGTACGACAAATACGCCGAAGAACCGAAGCTTCATTAGAAGTTAATGCCCACCTGTAAATAACCAAGATCCGTTTGTGAGTAGACTTCATTCGAATAGGTGATGTAATTATCATCGATTAAATGATGCCAGAACACATCTGTATTAATCCTCACACCTTTCACTGGCCACGCCTTATGCCAATGCAGTTCGTAACGACGATAATGCTTAGGATTGGTACGGTCACGATTATAGGCGTTATGCCAAAAATAGGATTGTGTAATCTGCCAACTTCCGGGGTCAAACGTCCAGCTAAGATTGTTACTGTACTCTGCACTGAGACGCGTCTCGACATCCTGCAAACGCCCAATTTCGTCCGGCGTTAAAAAGGAGGTATCCCCTAACCTGACCTCAGTATCCACATAAGCACCCGACCACCAAAAGCTATGTTCTCTAACGGGTGTCCACGTAACTTGCCAATCCACCCCTTTGATATCTAAGGTGGTATCAGAGTTGGTAACGGGTGTTTGTAGGTTCAGCGGGTTTGAGATCAGCTGATAAAGATGATCTTTATAAAGCTTTACATCGAACGCAATATCACGTGCCGGAAGACGAGCATAGTAGCCCAGTTCAACACTGGTGATTTTTTCGTGTTCAAGCTGGCCAAAGCGCCCCTGCTGGTGCGCATAGTAAAGCGCTTTATCTAGGCCGAGATAATTGTCGGTTAACTCAGCGACTTCAATGGAGTAGTCCGGTGATTTCTCAAGAAGGTCTGGCGAACGAACTGACGTGGAATAGACCAAACGCAGGCTCTGCTGGGGTTTCACTAACAAGTTCAGCGCCACACGCGGAGAAAAGACCGCATCGTTGGTATCCTCGTTTTCGTACATACCGCCCACGTTTGCAATCAAACGCTCAGTGATATGCCATTCGGTATTCGCAAAAATCCGGAATAAATCACTGCTCACCACCCCGTTAAAATAGGTCTCTGACTCCACTTGATCACGGCGGTAGCTCAACCCTGCCACCGAACGCAGCGAATCCGACCACTGCATTGTGTCTTGCCATTCAACATCGACACGCTGTTCTTTCATATCAACGTCGTATTCGCCACACACCACTTCGGCTAAATTACTGAAGTCGCTGCCGTTAAAAGCGTTGATGAATATCTGCTGTGCTTGATCAAGGTCCGCCTGTGAAATATCAAAGTCTCGTTCAGTGGCATCTTCAATTGCCGCCTCAACTTGACCAGGAGTTACCGCACCAAGAGCGATTCCTTGAACCAAGGCTTGTGCCTGAGCATAAGACTCTGGGCTGCTATCTTGACTCATTAATGCGCCCGGGATCGTTCGCCCCACCACATCTGCCCAATAGGGATCTTGGTCATACAATGCATACAACTCAGATGACAAAGTCACCGAAGGCCCACAGTTTTTACGAGTCGCACGGCGAGATTCTGTCTGCCAATACGCCTGTAGTTGCATTGAATGATTCACAGAAAACTCATGATTTAATCGTGAATACAAAAAACCGCTGTCGTTTTCTTCATTCGGGGCTTCTGGCTCTGCGCTGGCTTGCGGCAACTGTTTACGTCCACTTTTGTAGGCAGCTTCAGTGAGCAACATAGTACGATCACTCAAGGTGTTGGTGAGGTTCAAACTCACAAACCGATCTCGTGTTGCATCATGGTAGGTATCTCCTGGGCCATCATCTTCACTGCCATCAAAACCATCATCTTCTTTTGAAACAGCCGTTAGACGATATAAAGTTTCGCCAGCCTGCCCGGAATGACTGGCGAAATAGTCACGAGTCCCCTGATGCCCTTTGCGCACATAAGCACGTGAACCTAAGGTATCCGCAGGATGAAAGGTAACGATATTAATCGTCGCCATGAACGCGTTCGCGCCATAAGTAGCCGCGTTAGGGCCGCGAAACACCTCAATACGCTGAATATCTTCAAGAGCCACGGGAATATCATCCCATCCGACGGATGCTAGGCCAGCGCGATACACCGAACGCCCATCAATAAGCACCTGCATTCGTCGCATCAAAGACGGACTGGAGGCATGATAAGCCACCGCATCGTCTGAGCCGTGTTTCACAAACATACCCGGCACAAAGCGCATTAGCTCGGGGATCGTTCTTACCCCCCAACGTTCTATTTGCTTGGCATCAATCACCGTCATACTGCCCGGTACTTCGGCTCTGGGCTGCTTAAGTCGTGTTGCGGTTAATACTTCAGGGACGATATCCGTGTCGTCAAACTCTGCGTCAGGAAAAAACATGTCATTAGCCGTTGCTGATAACGGAAATGACATCACAAACGCACTCACTAATACGTGTTTGAACCAGTTCATCGCTACTCTCTTTTGTTGCTGTATGCTGCTTTCTTTTGTTGCTTTACGCTTCCTTCGCGCAATTATGCCTTGATTATAGAAGCTTTAGGGGAACTCTAGTGAGTCTTAGACCCTAGTGGAACTGTCAGAACGTCTTATATGTGTCTATAATCCCGCGATCATTGAAATTTAAACCATCACCTAACGGATCATATTATGAGCTATAACGCGATTAGCGCTGGTAAAGACCTGCCAAACGATATCTACGTCGTCATCGAAATTCCTGCAAACCACTCGCCGATTAAATATGAAATCGACAAAGATATGGATTGCCTAATGGTTGACCGCTTCATGGCAACCCCGATGTTCTACCCAGCGAACTACGGCTATATCTCAGACACGCTAGCCGACGATGGCGATGCACTAGACGTATTGGTTATCACACCTTACCCTGTTGCTCCTGGTTCCGTTATTCGTGCACGTCCTGTGGGCGTATTAAACATGGAAGACGAAGCTGGCGGCGATGCTAAGCTAGTGGCCGTTCCACACGAAAAGCTAACCCAGCTTTATAACGACGTGAAAGATATTGATGACGTTCCACAGTTACTACGTGACCAAATCCAACATTTCTTCGAGAACTACAAAGATCTTGAGAAAGGTAAGTGGGTTAAGGTACAAGGCTGGGGCAACGCCGATGAAGCTCGCGATATGATCGTGAAGTCAGCGGAAGCTTACAAAAAGGCGTAACGTTTTTTTGTAATCAAAAAAGGGAGCCTCGGCTCCCTTTGTTTGTTCTAAAGTTCTAATTCTAAATTTTTAGTTCTAAAGCATCGGTGTTACATACTCGCCTTTAAGCGTGCTAACTCTTCTTCCGCTTCACGAGCGCGATTTTCGGCATTCACTTGCGCTGTAACGTCTTTCTGAATTCCAATGTAATAAGTCAGTTGATCCTGTTCATTATGAATAGGCGAGATACTCAACTCATTCCAAAACATGCTGCCATCACGATGATAATTACGGAGAACGACACGTGCGTTACGGCCGTCTTTAATCGCTTCACGGATTTCTTGTAAGCCAGCTTGATCTCGGTCGCCAGTTTGTAAAAAACGGCAATCTTGATACAAAATTTCTTCTGCACTGTATCCGGTTAAACGCTCAAACGCCTTATTCACATAGATTAGAATGTTGTCGTCGCCTTCTTGTTCGGCGATAACGATACCGTCGTTCGATGCATCTACAGCCTTTTTTAACAATTCTAGGCTGATTGGCCCCTGCTCATCATTCAGGTCCGTGACCATGCATTACTCTCCATCTAGAGTGGTATTGTAAAAATATAAGGTAAATAAAAGCGTATTTAACACCGATTGTGTAACGCATGCTATCACGCAGATACACCAGTAAAAATGCCACTTACCCCATTCTAACCACACCGATCACCAAATCAATCGCAAGAAGTCGGGGGAAACTAGATCTAAATCACAAAAACATCGGAGTGAGGCCGGGCTTTCTTTTACATTATGTACAACTACTTATAGAATTTGGACTGATTTGTACAAATTTGGAATAAGATTTCCCCATGTCGTCGTCCTCTGAACCTCAAGCTGCCTATTATCCCATTCGGGTGGTCTCCAACGAGACCGGTGTGAATGCCATTACGCTCAGAGCTTGGGAGCGACGTTATGAACTGATCACCCCCAAGCGCACCGCAAAAGGGCACAGGCTCTATACCGAAGCCGACATTCAACTTATTAAGAAAGTGGTATCGCTCCTACAACGTGGCATCCCTATCTCTCAGGCCAAGGCAATGTTAGTTAACGGCGCGCCTGAGCCTGAGTTAAAAACAACCATTTCGCAGCCTTCGCAGTGGAATCAGTATCGCAGCCGACTTGCAAAAGCCATACAAGAGTTCGACGACCAAGAGATTGCCGCGCTACTTGATGAGGTCACCAATTTTTTTCCTGTCGACATCACCTTACGCTTTCTTTTATTACCCCTACACCAGCAATTAAAAGAGCAAGTGACCCAGCCATTAGGACTATCGCACTTACAGTTTTTTGGTGGTTTTTTACAAGGCCGGTTAACCGCTCGACTATCTGATAGTTCAGAAACCGCACTCAAAGGCACCCTCGCACTCGCCAACACCACCTATGATGATGAATTGGAACTTCTGCTTCTCGGCGTATTACTAAAACAGCTTGGCATCCGTGTTTTGCGTCTAGCGGGTAATATTCCGACCACAGAATTAGCAATGCTCATCGCCAAGCAACAATTAGATGGCGCTGTCATACGAATTCCTTCGATCGCGAATGATGTTCAACGTCAGCAGCTACAAACCCTTGCGGCAGAAAGCGGCCAATTAATTTTCTGTACCGGCTTCCATCAAGACGAAGCCGATATGCTTCGACGCAAAGGCCTGATGACGCTCAGTGGTGATGCGCAGCAAGATGCCTTAACCATTAAAGATGTACTGATCGGAATCAACGAATGAGCAATGTGTACGACGCCCTACTACGTCACCCCATGTTATTAACAAGCAACACAACTATCTTAGGTAATGAAGCACAACTATCCGGCCCTTGGCTTGAGCACGTTAAAACACACAATATTAAAATCAGCACCACCGACTGGTTAACCGCCCAGGCGTATCGCGGACACATCAGTGATGATGATATTACCTTTGGCCCGACCGATGTCAGCACCTTAAAAGATAAGGTCGTGATTTTATTATGGCCAAAGTCCAAAGTGGAGGGGCTAACACTTCTCACTATGCTGGCCTCAGTCGCAACCAGTTGTTATGTCGTTGCTGCCAATGATGCCGGCGGTAAAAGCATCAAGTCTGCCACAAAAGAAATTGCGAACGATTGCACCAAAATTGACAGCGCTCGCCATTGTGGCTTTTGGTCCTTGGACTTCAAGCCAACAGACGTTGCGCCTAATTGGCTAAAATATGCACGTTCATTTACCGCTGATGAGCGCACTTTTCTGACCCTGCCCGGCGTATTTGGCCATGGGAAACTGGATAAAGGCACGGCCTTATTACTAGAAAACATCCCAGCACCTGCCCACGGACGTATTTTGGATCTAGGCTGTGGCTCAGGGGTTATTGGGCTCACCATGAAAGTTCGTAACCCAAAGCTCGACGTGATACTTACGGATGTCGACGCATTGGCATTACGCAGCGCCGAATTAAATAGCGTGCGTCTAGGGCAAACCGTAGAAATACTCGCTAGCGATGGCTTAGAAGACGTCTCCGGACGTTTTGATTACATCTTCAGTAACCCGCCATTTCATCAAGGTAAACGCACCGACTACGATTTCGCATTGCGCTTATTTCGCGATGCACGACGCCAGCTCACTCGTGATGGCCAAGTATGGATCGTCGCCAATCGCCACTTAGGCTATGAAGAGTGGGCCGCTGAGTCCTTCAATAAAGTCGACGTTATGGTACAGGCTCACGGTTTTAAACTTTTGTGTGTCTCACACCCTAAATAACGAGCTAACTCACAGGAAAAACAGCAAGTAAGGTCTACACTTAATTGAGTTAATGCGATTAATAAGTGGAGTAAAGCATGCTGTTAACTTACGCGATTTTGGCTTTTTTTGTGATTTCTGGCGGTATAATTACGTGCTGCTTAAAGGAAGCGCGATCAATCAAAGTGCCTTGTAAAAGCTTACAAGCGCCAACCTACCCTACGCGTAACCGCTAAATTAGTTGTTATGCCGTAGGTGATAATTCCAGCTCATCACCAGAGCTAACCAAACAAGCCCGGTAGCCGCAATCAGCAACAAGGCCTGCCAACCGAACATCAATAAAATAGCCCCGGACCCAAGAGATCCTATCGCTTGAGTGCCAAACACCAGCATATCATTCATGCCCTGAACTTTAGCGGCATCCCCTGATTGATAGCATTGAGCTAAGAGCGCCGTTCCAGTAACAAACAAAAAATTCCAACCAACACCCAACAATATCAAACTGCCTAAGTAGTGCAGCAAGCTCTCATCGTACGTACCAATACAAAGACTGCACACAAACAACAAAAGCCCCACCAGCATCACTCGATGTATACCGAAATACCCGACTAAACGCCCAGTAAATAACGACGGTAAAAACATAGCGACAATATGGCTCTGGATAATCCACTTAGCATCACCGACATCATGACCTGAGAGCGTCGTCATACTTAATGGCGTGGCCGTCATAACAAACGACATTACCACATAGGCCACCGCAGCCGCCGACATAGCCAAGATCAAATCTGGTTGACGGAATAGCTCTGTCCAGCTTCTCGGTTCAGCCTCCTTTATTGCTGTATTCACCGACGTCTTTACCGGCACCACAAATAGCAACACGACACCTGCCAGCAGCATGCAGAGTGATAACCCAATAAATGCAGCAGCGAAACCCAACGCCGGAAAATACTCGGCTAGGGATGATAGTTCAGGGCCAATAAACGCCGATGCTAAGCCCGCCAACAAAAGCTTAGAAGCTGCCGAGGCTTGCTGATCTTGAGGCACAAAAGACATAGCAAGAAAACGAAACTGCTGAATCACTGCGCCCACACAGCCGAACAACCACGCACTCGCCGTAAAGCCCCAGAAAGAGAACTGGTAGACCGCAAACGCGGCCAGTAGTGACGAAACAACGCCAACCAGCATAGCCCCAACAAAGATAGGTCGACGACCATAGCGCCCCGCTAACCGAGACGCAGGCCACACCGCTGACGCCATACCAATAATCATGGCTGCAATAGGGAGGGTCGAAAAAGAAGGATCCGGATGGAGTTGTGCGCCAATTAAGCCGCCAATAAACACCATCAAAGGCGCTGAACTTAATGCCAGCGCCTGAGCAACCATCAGCCCAGCGAGTCTCTGAGCCGAGGTCATTAGGTCATATTACGTGAATAGAAAATTTCGAGCATTTCTTTGCGTAGCTTAGCTTCCACTTCTGCGCGCTCATCAGCACTCATGGCCTTTGAACCTTCACCAAACAGGAAGTTATCTAAATCGAAGTCTTTATGAAGCATCTTAGTGTGAAACAAGTTTTCCTGATACACATTCACGTCAATCATCTCGTACGCGTTACGCGTGTCTTCTGTGAGGTAATTTTGGATAGAATTAATATCGTGATCAATATAGTGCTTTACGCCATCAACATCACGGGTAAAACCACGCACACGGTAATCGACATTAACGATATCAGACTCGAGCGAATGAATGAGATAGTTCAATGCTTTTAACGGTGAGATCAAACCACACGTAGACACATCAATATCCGCACGAAAGGTAGAAATACCGCCTTCTGGGTGGCTTTCTGGGTAGGTATGTACCGTCACATGCGACTTATCCAAATGCCCCACGACAGAATCACGCAGAGGGCCTGGCTTCTCTTCCATTAAATCTTTGCTTGGCAACACCTCATGCTCAGCAATCAGCATGGTCACACTCGCGCCTTCAGGCTCGTAATCCTGACGCGCAATATTCAAAATGTGTGCACCAATAATATCAACAACATCAGAGAGAATCTTAGTTAAACGATCCGCGCTATAGAGTTCATCAATATATTCAATGTATTCCTGACGCTCTTTTTCTGTCTTGGTATAACAGATATCGTAAATATTAAAACTCAGAGTTTTGGTCAGGTTGTTGAAACCGTGCAGACGCAACTTATCATTCAATTGCAGATCCCCTTATAAAGTAACTCTCAAAAATTATCCGAAAAGAAGCTTAGCTAGCTTCAATCACTGAATGACTGTGTGTAATTTCAACGCCGCCCTGCTCTAGCATGATAGAGGCTGAGCAATATTTTTCAGCAGACAGTTTTACCGCACGCTCTACTGCCGACTCTTTCAGCGCATGACCTGTTACACGGAAATGAACATGTATTTTAGTAAACACCGAAGGCACTGCATCGGCACGTTCCGCTTCAATGTCTGCAACGCAATCCGTCACCTTCAAACGCTGCTTGGTTAAAATGCTCATCACGTCGAAGCTGGTACAACCGCCTAGACCAATCAACAACATTTCCATCGGACGAATACCCATATTTCGGCCGCCGTTCTCTTCAGGTCCATCCATAACAACGGTATGTCCGCTGCCCGACTCACCCAAAAACATCGCATTATCGACCCACTTAACTGTTGTTTTCATCAATCAACTCCGACGCGTGTAAAAGCGCGGAGCTTATCATAGACACGAATAGACGCGAACTTCGGATAATGTTCTCTAGGTAAAATTCACCCTTTATCGTCAAAATGCAACAGAATGGCATAAAAATGGCCCTATCACCGGTTCTACTAAACCCATGGATAGGTAATAATGGCCTCAGACTGTTAAGGATAATAAAAAATGATCATCCCCACGATTCCATCGATGCACGCACCGCTTGAGAACTTTCTCTCGCACTGCCACAAAAAGCGCTACCCAGCCCGCACCTCCATTATTCATGTTGGTGAACTGAGTGATACGCTGTACTACCTGACCAAAGGATCGGTCAGTGTCACCATCGAGGACGATGAAGGTCGTGAAATGATCATGGCTTACCTGAACGAAGGCGACTTTTTTGGTGAAATGGGCCTATTCGACGACGAAAACGCCGAACGTACCGCCTGTGTACGGGCAAAAACACCGTGTGAAGTGGCTGAAATATCTTACGTACGCTTCCGCGAGCTAGCGGCTTCAGATACGGAACTCATCTTCCGCATCTTCCGCCAAATGGCCGAGCGCCTAACGCGCACAACTCGAAAGGCTGGCGACCTCGCTTTCCTAGACGTGACAGGCCGAGTGGCTGGTACCTTGCTAGACCTATGCAAACAGCCTGATGCCATGACCCATCCAGACGGAATGCAGATCAAAATTACCCGTCAAGAAATTGGACGTATTGTTGGTTGTTCACGCGAGATGGCAGGCCGAGTACTGAAAGCACTCGAAGAGCAGGCATTGATCAGCGTGGCTGGTAAAACCATCGTGGTATTTGGTACACGCTAAGCGTTAAACGATGTTTATCGCTGCTAAAAACGCCCTGCTTTGCAGGGCGTTTTTGTATTTGACTGAAAAAGCTTTAGCCACCTGCGGTGGGGAGCGGGTTTAGTTAACGCGTGAATGATTGCCCTTCTTGGGAAGCCTAATATGTAGTAGCTCAAACTCAACACTCAAACTCAAGCCCCTTTCGGGGCTCCGCCCCCGGCCCCATGCAAGGAGAGGTTTCTCCTTACGATC
>OJBR01000164.1_pt1 | contig 40096 bp, 31 predicted proteins | sample 1591161 | NCBI WGS metagenome assembly OJBR01 (sample SAMN05416803, study PRJEB24817) | seawater metagenome | isolation source: Sea water | place: Canada:Atlantic | collected 2013-07
CAGCGTCAGATGTGTATAAGAGACAGATCGAATGATAAATACAGACTAGTATTTATCGGCTGCTTGTCTATCGCGGTTTCAATACCGTAACGTTCCGCCACTTTTCCGCAATAAATATTCGTTAGATAGTGTTTACTTTTCATGCGCTAACCTTTGGTTAAATTATGCTTTCAGTGGCAATTTTTGTACTGCTGAGTAATAGAAAAATAAACATGCCAAAAACCATAAATCTTTAATAAGAAAATGTCCTGTCGTTGATAATAATGTCTCACTGGATAATGAACCAGAAAAACTTATTAAAAAGGTCTGAGTCACCACAAAAACCATACCCGACATCAACATTGCCGGTACAGCCAATTTCGGCGAATACATTGCTAAGATTAATATAACCACAGCAATTAAATCATACACGCCAATGATATTTGATGTTGTTTGTACACTGAAAAAATTATACAACCAGCCCATAAATGGAGAGCTTTTGACTAACCCTTCTATACCTTGTGCTTCGAGTAAAGTGAACTTCATACCACCAATCCACAATAAAACTAGTAACACTGGTAAGATGCTAATCCAAGCGGTAACCAGCGGAGAAAATGAGTGTTTTATTAGCAATATTCCTATCGATAATAAGGCAAAATACTTAATAACCCCTTGACCAGATCCAATAACAGGAAATCCGCCCATAGAGGCTATCCACATAGAGTCACTTACTAAAGAACCTAAAGGCACTATGCTTATCGCGATCAGTAAATATCCTAATATGACTCGAAAGTTAGGTTGTTTTATCGATAGAAATGCCAATACCGCACTCGAAATAAAAGCGAAAGCGGCAATCGAATTAAATACTTGAGCGGGTAATATATCGGAAATGAGATAAAAATCTGTCGTTAAGGTTATATGTTTATGGGGACCCAAGAGTAATATACTTAGCCCTAACAGTGCTGTAGAAATACCAATTAAGAGTAAAGTAAAGTTAAGGTGTAGCGTCTTCATATAGATCCTGAGCGTATTAAAATAATAAGTGCCAATAAGACCTGATTAACTGATTTTTATTTCGTTTCATAAGAAAGGATTAATTTATCCAAAAATCCAAACAATAAGCTATTCATAGTTAAGCTACTCCTGGCTATTATGCTTTCAGGTTTTTCTAGGTAGTTATGGTGACCGATTTTTTCAAACTCATCATGAGAGACTGCAATTAAATCCGTCAGCGATTCAACGGTGAATTCTAAGTGGCATTGAAAACCATAAACTAATGGTGAGTACTCAATGATCTGTCTAGGACAGCCAGCACTCGTTGCTAATACTTTACTCGTTGGCGTTAAACCAGGCATATCGTTATGCCAATGACCTACAACTTCAGTCACATTAAAATGTGATAAATGAGGATGCTCTCTACCCGATTTCGTTAACGCTATAGGAAAGTAGCCTATTTCTTTGTCCGGACTATGTTCAAATTTAGCCCCTAATGAATCACCAATGAGCTGAGCGCCCAAGCAAATACCTAACACTGCTATATCACGTTCAATACAGCTACGGATAAAAGATACCTCTTCACTTGCATTAAAATGAGGAGATTCCTCTAATGTCGTTGTGGGGCATTGCGGTCCCCCTAAAACAATTAATAAATCGATAGCGTCACTCACTTCAGGTAAAGCCTCCCCCAAATAAACTTTGCTACTAGTAACACTATAATTTCGCTCTTCTGCCCAGTTTAAAAGTGCCCCTGGCCCTTCATATGCTTCATGGATAATAAAGTGTACTTTCATCTATTGATCTCTCTGATAGCGCTTGAATTAATATTGCCTAACTGAATTCATATGCTAGCATTGCTTTTATAATCACAATATCTACATTAAGACAGTAAACATTGACAACCCGCCAAACAAAAGAAGCTAACCTATTAATTAGTGAACGTGCTGATTTTCAAGTCACAGCAAAAGTAGAACATATGCCGAAAGGTTACATTGATAAATGGCATCAACATCCATGGCACCAAATCGCCTTTCCATTTGAAGGCATACTACAAACCAAAGTTGCAGATAATCAGTTTGTCATTCCCCATAGTGGTATGTTGTTTATACCTGCCAACACACCCCATGAATCATTTGTCGTGACCGATACAAAATTTATCGGCATTTACCTCAACCCACAATTTAATAATCATTTCCCACTAAAAGCTAAGGCCATATCTGTAACGCCGTTTCTAAGAGAATTAGTCCTACATATCAATCATAGTGTCAGTAAATCTATCGTTTTAGAGGAAGAATTATCTAAATTAGTGGCTGTACTGATTGATCAAATATCGAGTGGAGAGTCATACCAAATGAAACTATTGCTACCGAGTGATAGGCGGTTGATGATTATTTTCAATGCATTAATGACAGAGCCACAACGCGATACAAAGTTATCTGACTGGGCTACGCAGGTAGGCGCATCAGAAAGAACACTCTCAAGATTATTTACTAAAGAATTAGGTATGACATTTCCTCTTTGGCGCCAGCATCTTAGATTAGTCTCGTCGTTGAACTTACTGGAAACTAACCTTTCTGTGCAAGAAGTTGCGTTTAAAGTCGGCTATAACGCCGACTCATCATTTATTTATGCATTTAAACGTTTATTTGAGCAAACACCACAGCAATATCGAAACAGTGGCTTCAAGTTAAGCGTGAGATTAAACAATAACAAGCACTGAAGTATTTATTAAACAACAGGCTTAAAATCTAATAATAGCTACATTTAGTTACATTTACGCAGCTTACAATTTAACGTAATCATTGTATTTTACTGACTCATTTAATTTAAGGTTTTACTATGAATGGATTTCAGATGAATAGATGGAAAGTAAAAATTATTTTACTTACAGCTCTACTTACCCTTGCAGGTTGTGGCGGTGGCGGCGATAGTAGTATCGAGGTACCAAAAAATGAGACACCCGCACCGATTGATACATCACCTGAAGCCTTCAGCTTTGAACGTAAAACAGAGCAAGCATTAGAAACTTTAATCACATCTAGTTCAGTTAATATTACGGGTATCAACTCATCTAGTCCCATTAGCGTAATTGGTGGGGAATATTCTATCGATGGTGGTGCTTTTTCAGCTGTCTCAAGCACAGTTAACAACCAACAATCAGTTACAGTGAGACTTCTTTCCTCAGCAAGTTATTCAACATCTAGTGACGTAATGCTCACTATTGGAGATGTTAGTGAGACTTTCTCAGTCACTACTCATAGTAACCTGACTAAATTTGCTCACGAGTTAAGCACGGATCTTGACGCTCGGTATGCAGTAGTTAACCAGCCGACTAAAGGCCGTGTAATAGTAAGCGCTGACCTAAAAAAGTTAACTTATCAAGCAATGAATGCCTTTGATTACTTGCAAGAAGGAGAGACAACTCAAGAAACAATCCAAGTAACACTTTTAGGCGAAGAAGAAAATACTACTTATGATTTGAGCTTCAGCATCTCTGGTCGTTCAAATTCATCCGTTTGTGATGATCGAACGGTTATCAGTCTATTATCCAACGAAGTGGGTCAATCTTTACCCCATATTCCTGAAGAAAATTGTGTTCGTATCGATGCTTCGAATCTTAGTGGTGGCAACTCTTGGAGTATATGGACAGGTGAAAATGGTGGCGCTCGCCCCATGATGCTGTCCGTTCTTGGCGTTGATAAAACAGACTCTACTTTAACATTATTACCTCCTGTTGAAGGGCAATATAATCTCAGTTGGTGCCCAACTTCTGGCGAATGTATCGCTGGATTTCATTTCTACAGTGATATGCCAGAGACAAAAAAAGCGTTAGATGTTTCTCTTAATGTCCATAGTTTCCATCCAGAAGACGAAATATATTTATCTGTTACTGAAGACAACCACGCAGATACTTCAGGTTATACCTATCACTGGATCATTCATAATTGGACTGGTGAATATAATAAATTTGTTGATATTTTCACGACAGAAAATAAGCTTAAATTACCTATTTCATCTATCAGTAATAACTACGATATCACGGTCGTTGTCGATGATAATATTGTTCAGCTTGATGGTGGTTTTAGTTCAGTATCAAGTGGGCTTTACGGTAAAATAAAACTTAATATCAACACGCTTGGAAATTACAAAACCTTGTCTGATTTTGTCGCTATTCGAGATCTAAACTCGAATAAAAAAGCACCAAATATCGTGGTAATGATAGATGGTGACGCAACTCTATACCAAGACAACAATGCTATACCTATTGTTATCAAAGCCATAACGGGCTCGCAACTAACCTTTGATTTATCAGAAACATCAGATGAAAATGGCGATGCCTTGCGTTATTACATTAACGGCACCTTATATGAAAGTTCGACCAATCGCTTTTCCTTCTCTGTAACCGCTAGCACTTACTATACTATTTGTGCCAGTGATGGCTTCCCATGGACTAGTGAAGAAAACCCTTGTCTACTTTTTGATGTAATTGCACAATAATATCTAAATAATACTGTCGTACCGAATTAAGATTGGCAGTATTAACCCACTGTGGTGATTCTTTTTTTTTCCTTGAATTTCAGAACTTCAATGGTACTTTTATGGTAATGCGTGACCTCTTGCGCAAAGCCATAAATCGTACCAATGCTCTCTGGTTAGCCTAATTTTGTCCGCTGTTGCACAGGCTTTAATACGCTCAATAGTGGTGGTACCAATTACGGGTTGAATATTTGCTGGATGACGCATTAGCCAAGATAAAACTATCGCCTCTTTACTCACCTGATATTCAGCAGCCAGTTTACTAACCAGTTCTGCCGTTTTTTGTATATGAAGTGGTTCTTTAGAAATATCACGCCCGGTAAATAGGCCTTGGCTTAAACAGCCCCATGATTGCAGCTGTATACTGTTTTGTCGGCAATATTCAAGAGTTCCCGCAGCATAGTTAGTTACAGGTTCACCAGAATTCCCTGAGGTTACGCCTTCTTCTAGCCAAGCCAAATGGCTCAAACTGAGCTCAACTTGATTGACAACTAAAGGCTGTGATAATGCCGATGATAAAAATGAAATTTGATGATGCTGCATATTAGACACACCAAAATGTTTAACTTTTCCGCTAGTCATTAACGTATCAAATGCTTGAGCGATCAACTCAGGCTCCATCAGGGGATCGGGACGATGAAGCATTAAAATATCGAGTTGTTCTATGTTTAATCGAGAGAGGCTATTTTCAACGGAACTTATAATCCACTCAGGAGAACAGTCATAACGTTGTGGTCCTAAATCATCTTCAAATCGTATGGCGCACTTTGATTGAATAGAGATTAACTCTCGTAACTCAGGGCGTACTTTTAATACTTCACCAAAAACTTGTTCAGCTTTACCAAAGGTATAAATATCGGCATGGTCAAATAAGCGAATACCTGTATCAATAGCTGCATCAACAACCCCATGGGCTTTATTTATATCTGCTGCGCTAATAGCACTTCTATCCCAAGCGCCGCCTAATCCCATGCAACCAAATGCAACCGAGCTATTATTCTTTATCACGCGCGATAGCGGGTATTTATTACTATTCATTTCATTTCCTACTGACGTTTTTAGACAATATTGTGCTGACCTGTGTACGCATTCTTCACTAAAACATTAGTAAATAAAATATGACAAAAAAATAATCATTGTTTAGTATAAAAAACAATAGTTGATAATTGATTTAATATAATGATGAAAGATCACAAAAAACTTGAGCGCTTAATGTTATTTAGCGAAGTCGCTGAGCACTTAAGTTTTACCCTAGCAGCTGAAAAACTCAATATTTCTCGTGGACATCTCTCCAGTCAAATTAGACGTTTAGAGCAAGATATGGAAATGGTGCTGTTAATTCGTTCAACAAGAAGTGTCCGCTTAACTCCCGAAGGCGAGCGCGTTGTTACGGGTATGAATAAGATCCGCCATGACCTATTAGAATTAGAAAGAAGCGCAGAACATGAAGGTAATAAAATAGAAGGAAAAATAAAAGTCACTGCTCCTGGTGGGTTTGCTGAGCGATTTCTATTTGATATTTTTTCAAAATTTAAACAATTACACCCTGCCATCGAGTTTTCAATTAATTGTAGTTACACTCGATTTGATTTAAACAGAAGTGACTTTGATTTAGCCTTTCGAGCAACCAGTGAGCCGCCACAAAATATGGTTGCTAAGCATTTATTATCTTATCAACATTGCTGCTGTGCATCCCCCAAGTATTTTGCGAATAAAGGTACACCTAAATCGCCTAGTGACTTGATAAACCATGAATGTCTGAACGGGCAAGATCGAGCTATATGGCAGTTTCAACAGGAAAAAATTCAAACACAAGGCTGGTTAGAAGTTAACGACAACAATATGCTAAAAGGACTCGCTATAGCGGGTAAAGGCATCATCAGAGTGCCTAAATATCTTGTAGATAAGGAAGTAAAGTCAGGTAAACTTAAGGCCATTTTTGAAGATAAAATGCCTATTGGCTCAATGATTTACCTGATACATCCACAACGTATCCATCAATCAAAAAGAATCTCAACTTTCCTAGCCTTTACACAACAATATTTTGATGATGAGTGTTGTCCATCAAGCTAAATGTCTACCGATTGGATTAAAAAGTAAGTGGGCCAAATCTCACGTACTTGAGACTCCCATTTGGGATCGACTCTCCCACTCGGTAATTGTAACAACCAATACCTTGCCCAAGTACGAACAACTTTACCTGACTTGCTGAGTTTTAATGGCGAAAACCTTCGCTGATAATTGTTTCCATCATATTCAACAACCGTATTATTTTTGGCTCTTTTATGTAAGAAGTCTAATGCGGTACTAATTAATTCGACTTCTGTGAAATCCATCAGCCCCTGTTTTTTTAAACAGGCAAGAATTTCAGCTTTCTTAATACTGACCTGCATATAGTCATCTATATGTGGGGTATAAACCATGCCTGTCAAACCATAAATAGAGGCTCGCTCTCTGTCTGCAAGTGCTTTTAAAGGGCTGATTTGCTCATTGATATCATATAATTCACTGATATTATGTAGCTTGGTGGGCGATTTAGACAATTGCGATGCTCGTGTGTGTGTTCATATTTTTCTCAGTAAGTTCATTAACTACAGGTAATATTGTTAATTAACTGCTTGGCTGTGACTTCATCGTCATGGTTTTGGTAATAAATTTTTTGATATCAGCCAGACGATAGGGTTTATCAATTTTATCAGCAAAGCAAGCATCCATAGTTACATCGAGCTCTCCAGTGATTAAAACCTTTACCGAGTCACTGGTAATTGCCTTAGCGACCTCAGTCCCATTTAGTTTTTTTAGTCGGTAATCAATAAATATCAAATCTGGATGACTCTTATTGCAATACGCTATGCCAGGATCTTCATCCGTAAAAACGGCTAAGTCTATTTTATCTGACTGTAGATATTCTTTGAACATTTGGCATAACATCTCTTCATCATCGATATAAACAACCTTTATTGGCATATTAACCCTTACTATCTGTGTTCTTTATTTTGGGAAAGTGAATAACAAAACAAGTATTTTTATTGTTATTATCGATGGAAATTTTAGCGCCGTGATTATCTAATATCCCCTTTACAATAGACAAGCCAAGTCCTGTTCCCTCTCCCGTATGTTTTGTAGTAAAAAAGGGTTCAAATATTGAAAGCTGCTTTTCTATGGGTATGGTTAAGCCCGCATCTGTGATTGAAATAATGTAATCTTGTCGCGTTTCTGTGACCAAGATATCAATCCATTTGTCCGGCAATTCCGAAAGCGCGTCTATCGCATTATTAATTAAGTTTACAATAACTTGTTCAATTTCTATTTCATTACACAGGATATTACTATCTTCGATAAAATCACATCGAAGTTCTATCATGCACAGCTTTACTTTGGGTCTAGTGAGGACTATTGCCTCACTGATCACGCTTTTAAGTGAACAGACAGTGTGTTGAATGGCTTCATCACTTCGGGAGAATTTTTTCAGGCTCTTAACAATATGGGTAATACGATCACAGGATCTTAAAATAATAGCTGATTTTGTTAAAATATCTTCTGGAGACGCCGACTCATGGGTCAATTGCAATAACTCCGCATAACCCGAAATAACACCTAATGGATTATTTATCTCATGAGCAACACTTGCAGAGAGTTCACCAAGCGCCGCAAATTTTGCGTTCATAATACTTTTTTGTCTTTCTTGATTGTACTTTATTTCAGTGATTTTACGTTGATGGATGTCTTGAATAGTGCCTGATATGGTTTCGATTATACCATCTTTATAGTTAGCTTTACCGCTGGTATATATCCACTTTACTTCGCCTTTTGGTGTTCTCGCTTGTAACTCTAAACCATACGACTCACCAAACTCTATAGCTCTCTGAACAGCTTTCTCAATAATGGGTTGGTCTTTTACAATAAAGAGCTGCAATCCTTCGGGTAACATCGGCGATAGTCCATCAACTTGCTCAACATCCAATATTCTAAAAGTTTCATTAGTCCACGTTAGTACACCGGTAGCAACATCCATTTCCCAACCACCAACTTTTGCTGCTGAACTTGTTTCACTGAGGATCTCAAGTGCCTTTAAGCGATCATGCTCACTATTAACTTTGTCGGTTATATCTTGTCTTATGGCAATGTAGTTAGAAATTTTTTCATTATTATCAAATATAGGGACGAGAATGCTTTGTACAAAATAGTAATCGCCATTTTTCTTGCGATTTTTTATAGCACCAGACCAAATTTTTCCTGAGGAAATTTTTCTCCAAATATCTGTAAAAAAAGAGGCTGGGTGATGGTCTGAATTAATTAATTTATGGGTATTACCGATTAACTCTTCTTTTGTATATCCCGAAATTTCGCAAAAATTATCATTTACTTTGGTGATAACCCCACTTAAATCAGTTTCCGCATAAATGGTTTCTTGCGCTAATGCGCGCTGTAAATGTTGTAACTTATTTCGAACTTTAACTTGTTCTGTAATATCACGAGCCACGGCATAAATGAGTCCAGAGTCATCCTCAATATAACCATTCCATGAAAAAGTTAAATAATGATTATTTTTATGCCGGTATCTATTTTCAAAAAATAAAGAGTCTTGCCCAGAATTTAATTTAGCAAATTCTTGGGCTGTTTTATCAACATCATCAGGGTGCAAAAAATCAAGAATAGGAGCTGATAATAACTCTTCTTCGCTATAGCCTAATACTTGGGTAAATGAAGGGTTGACCGTTTGAAAATATCCCCCGGTATTCGCTACGCATAACATATCAATAGATAGGTTAAAAAATCTCTCGTAAATACTCTGTTCGACTTTGCTTGGCATCGTTATAACTCTATAAAAGCGAATGTGACTAATCGTCGTAAAATGGAGTTAATAGATGTTCGCTAGAACTGAGGAATTGCTTTTGTTTGCTCAACAAGTAATTTGATTGTCTCTTCTAAAAGTGCAAAATCCAGTGGCTTTCCAAAACAAGTTTCAGCACCTAGTCCAACTATCCTATTCACATTATCATCAGTTAAAGCACCGGTCATTGCAATGACTATAATCTTTGCAGTTGCTGGCGTACTCTTTATGCGGTGGCAAATTGAGAATCCATTCATCCCTGCCATCATTAAATCTAACATGACCACATCAGGCTTAAAAGTATGCAGTAAATCACCTGCATCAAAAGGATTATAAGCTACTTTTATTTTAGCATGTGGAAAAAGGTTTTCTAGGAACTGAGTAAGCATGTCAGCAAACTCTTTATCATCTTCAATGATCAAAATAGAGAATTGATTTTTCACATCACTTTTGGGTTTAGACATTAAAGATAAAATATCATTTCTATCAAAACGTCTATGACCACCCGGTGTAGAAATAAAAGGTAATCGACCAATTTGAGCCCAATGACGAATTGTCGTAGGTGCTACATGTAATAACCGCGCCGCTTCTGCTGGTGTGAGCAGAGACTTTTTACTGATATCCAATCCAATTATCCTTAATAAAACAAGTAGATCCCACTATAACAATATACCACCTGCTACCATTAACCTAGATCAATGTAATTATTTTATTCATTGAGCTTATAAGATATTTCAGCTATATTTGGTCGATATTGTCGTTTTTGTCGCTTTTGTCAATGACACGATATATTTTTGTTACTAGATTGTAATTATCATTAGTTTATCTAAAGGGAATTTAAAATGACAAAACAAAACCAACCGATCATTAATGAGGAAATTAACTTTCAAAGTGGTGTTGAATTAATTTCTACTACAGATAAAAACGGTGTTATAACCTACGCAAATCCAGAGTTCTGTCGAATTGCTGGCTTCTCTCTTGATGAGCTTGTCGGACAACACCATAATATTGTAAGACATCCCGATATGCCGTCCGCTGCATTTAAAGATCTATGGAAAAATTTACAATCGGGTTTACCTTGGCGTGGCGTCGTTAAAAACCGTTGTAAAGATGGTCGTTATTATTGGGTAGACGCCTTTGTGACACCAATTTTTGAGTTTGGTGAGCTCATTGGTTATCAATCGGTTAGAACGCGTTTAGATGACAAAACCAAAAACAATGCCATTTCGTCTTATCAAGCACTACAAAATGGCAAATCATTAACAAAATGGTACCAAAATGCCACTATTAAAAACCTAGTCTATTGGTCGGTAAGTATCACCACGCTAATAAGCGCAATGTATTACCCCTATATGATGTTCTTATTGCCTTTACTACCCTTCATCACCTATAAAAATGAAATAATAGACACACCTAAATACCTTAAAAAGCTAGTGCTTGATTATGACAGCGTTTCACGCCTAATTTACTGTGGTACCAAACCTCAAGGCATTGCTGATTTTCATTTAAAAGTTGCTGAAGGCAAGATAAAAACAATTTTAGGTCGCATCATTGATAGTAGTAATTTGCTAAGCTCAGGTGCGAGCAATCTTGAACAAGCCGCACAAATAGCGAAAGAAGGTGCTGAGCAAGAAACGACTGAACTGCATCAGGTATCCACCGCTGTTGAAGAAATGGTTGCCACCATAGATGAAGTTGCAAAAAACACCACGCTCACCTCTCAAAAAGTAAGTCAAGCACATTCAGATTGTCAAATCGCTACAGAAGCGATGCACCTCACCATGGAAAAAGTAAACCTTTTAGCGCGAGACGTCGCAGATTCTGCATCATCAGCCACAGAGCTGACCAAAGAAGTAGAAAAAGTAGGTAGCATCATGCATGAAATTCAAGGCATTGCAGACCAAACAAATTTATTAGCGCTAAATGCTGCAATCGAAGCGGCAAGAGCGGGCGAGCATGGTCGTGGTTTTTCAGTTGTGGCCGATGAAGTGAGAGCCTTATCAAGTAGAACACATGCGGCAACAGAGCAAATACAAACGTCAATATCAGAAATGCAAAGTACGTTATTATCTTGGGTGCAAACAATGACCAAAGGTAAGGAATCTGCTGAAAGCTGTGTTGAAAAAGCCACGGAAGCTCATAACGTTGTTGATAAGGTCTACGCTTCAATTACTGACATTTCTGACTTAGCTATTCAAATATCGACTGCTTCAGAAGAGCAAAGCATGGTATCGCAAGAAATCAGTCGCAATATTATGAATATCAGTGATGCTTCGCAAAATAATCTTCACCAAGCCAATGCAGTAGAAAGCGAAACGGTAAACATTAAAACGAGAGCCAATTCCCTCGGCGCTTTAGGCCAAGCTTTCAACGGATAAAACTGATGACTAATTATATAAGCCACCAGACTCAACTACTTAGGTAAATAGAGGTAAATAGAGGTAAATAGAGGTAAATAATTAAACATTTTGATTACTATTCCGTCACCTGATAGGGTATGTATTATGGAAATATTGATATAACTTAAAGGGAATTAATCAATGGCTGATAATGAAACTCATCTGGTACAACAATCTCGTCGCCAATTTTTACGTAAAGCGAGCATGTTAGCGCTAGGAGCATCTCCACTGCTTAGCTTAGCGGCAACCGACAACAATGAAGGCGTCAGTCTAGCTGGCGGTATGAGACCTTTAGTTAAATACCCAGGAAAACGGGATTTGATTTTAGTTCACAGTAGACCCCCCCATTTAGAAACACCTTTTTCTGTCTTTAATGAAAGTCTTCTTACCCCAAATGATGCCTTTTATGTTCGTTATCACTTGGCAAACTTTCCTACCGAAATAGACCTAAATAGCTATAAACTTAACATCAACGGCGCAGTTAAAAAGACACTCCAGCTTAGCCTTGAAGAACTCAAGTCAATGGCAGAGCCTGTTGATGTTGTTGCAGTTAATCAATGTTCAGGCAACAGCCGAGGTTATTCATCACCACGTGTTTTTGGTGCTCAACTAAGTAATGGTGCTATGGGGAATGCCCGTTGGACCGGTATCCCTCTTAGAACTGTGTTAGAAAAAGCAGGTGTATCACCTGAAGCAATGTACGTGACTTTTAATGGCCTTGATAAGCCAGTATTACCCACTACTCCCGACTTTAAAAAAGCACTAAATATAGAACATGCTCTTAGCCCCGAGCCCTTACTGGCATGGGGAATGAATGGTGAAGATCTGCCTTTTTTGAATGGTTATCCTTTAAAGCTAATTGTTCCAGGTTATTTCGGTACTTATTGGGTTAAACATTTATCTGAAATCACGGTATTAGATACTGAATTCACTGGTCAAGATTCCTATTTCATGAATACGGCTTATCAGTTGCCCGACAACGACTGTTTATGTGTTACTCCAGGCAGCACAACGGATAAAAGTCGTCCAATTTCAACTCTGCCAGTGCGTAGTTTCATTACTAATATTTCTGTTGGAGATACCCTGCCCTCAGCCGAGCCAATTGAACTTGAAGGCATTGCCTTTGACGATGGATCTGGCATAAAAGATGTTGATATCTCAATCGATGGCGGTTTAACTTGGCTTACCAGTACCTTAGGTGAAAGCTTAGGACGTTTCTCCTTCCTTCCATGGAAACTTACCGTAAGTTTTGCGCAAAAAGGAAAGGCAACTGTCATGGTACGAGCCAGTAACAAAAATGGTGAAGTGCAACCACTTAGAGCAAGCTGGAATCATGGTGGCTATAGACGCCATGCTATTGAATCAGTCGCCATTAACGTTACATAGAGGTAATCCCATGTCTAACAACACATCACTTACTAGGTTATTGAATTCTGCTTTTATTGGCTCTTTGTTAACCATTGTCGTGCTTGCGAGTATGTCACCGTCAGTTAGTCAGGCATACGCGGCGGTTGATACAGCCATAAAAAAAATAACGCTGCCAGCAAGTACTATTACTCTACCCAAATCAGCATTACCTGGTTATAACCTAGCCCTGCAAAAATGTACTATTTGTCACTCCGTTGATTACATACATCATCAACCCCCGGGCATGGATCAAAAAGCGTGGACAAGTGCGGTGCTAAAAATGCAGCACTCCTATGGAGCACCATTAAGTGAATGTGATATAAAAAGTATTGGTGCCTATCTATCAGTTGTCTACGGCTCAGCCAAAGCTGATGATCCAACAATCATTAGTGCTTCTCAATTACCTGTTAGTGCTCAGCCTTCTGATAAAGCGCTCGATGTACAAGTATTGCTAACTAATAATGGATGTACCGGCTGTCATGATATTAATAAGACAATTGTTGGTCCAGCATTTAAGGCTATTGCCAAAAAATATAAGAGCGATACAGACGCTATTAGCAAGTTAGTTGTCTCTATTCGAAACGGCGGCAGTGGAAAATGGGGAAATATGGCTATGCCACCGATGAATGTTAATGATAAAGAAGCTCAGACATTGGCCGGATTTATCCTCAAGCAGTAACTTACAAAACTAGAGAAGAGCCGCCACGACCAAAATCTAACGGCTACTTTCATCTACCACTTATATACTTCCAACGAGAAAGAGTGCCCAAGGCTGTTTTTTATAATGTATTTAGTTAACTTAACTAAACAGTAATAATTAATCGGTCATCATTATTCTACTGTGGTTCTTATTACGCTAACTTACTTTGCCAACTTAACTGGCTGCTCGATAACATCAACCGCAATGGCTGCTGAACCAGCTCTTCTAGGGTCTGCTGCCCCTAAAAAGACGCCATTATGTTTCATGATGGCTTGTAAGCTACCCAATGAACTAGAGACTTTGACGTCATAACCCTTCGCTTTTAATATATCAACGGTATCAGCAGGGATATTCCTCTCAACAGATAACACATCAGGTTGCCATTGGTGATGAACTCTTGGTGCATTGGTGGCTTCAGCAATATTCATTTCAAAGTATAAAACATTAACCAATTGTTGAAATACCGAGGTAATTATTTTACTACCACCAGGCGTGCCAGTAGCAATATAGGGTTCACCATTTTTTAACACAATCGTTGGTGTCATTGAGCTAAGTGGACGCTTTTTAGCTTCAATAGCGTTAGCTTCACCGCCAATCAGACCATAACTGTTTGGACTACCTGGTTTTACCGAAAAATCATCCATGGTGTTATTCAGTAGAATTCCCGTGCCAGGAATAGTAATGCCACTACCGTAGTTATGATTTAACGTATAAGTACTACTAACCACATTCCCCTCGGCATCCATTACAGAAAAATGCGTGGTATCGGGGCTTTCATATTTACTGGGTTCTCCAGCTTTAATATCACTTGAAGGGGTTATTTTATTCCGCTCAATATTTTTACTGAGTTCTTTTGCGTATGCTTTGCTGGTTAAACCTTTACTGGGGACTTTGACAAAAGCGGGGTCACCTAAAAAGGAGCTTCTGTCAGCATAAGCACGCTTAAATATTTCAGTTTGCAGGTGTATCAGCGCTGCGGAGCCCGGCTGAATGTTTTCTAAGTTAAGAGTTTCAAACATATTTAGCATTTGAATAAGGTGCACACCACCTGAACTTGGCGGTGGCATAGTTAAAATTTCGAATCCTTGAAAAGTGCCACGAATAGGTGCTACTTCATTCACTCTATAATCCGCGAGATCTTTTGCAGTAATAAGACCATTACCCTGCTCCATGGCAGCGACAATTTTTTTTGCAATATCTCCTTGGTAAAATCCAGATTTACCCTGCTCTCGCAAATAGGCTAAGCTATTTGCGAGATCTTTTTGTATCCAAACTTCGCCAGCTAGGTACGGCTGGCAATTTTCTTTTAAAAATACTCGGCATGTTTCTGAATTGACTGATAAAAACATTTGTTCTTTATAAAAAAATCGCGCCATATCATCGTCAACAACAATACCCTCCCTAGCAAGTTTTTCTGCCGGTTTAATTACCTCAGACCAAGACATTGAACCATAGTTTTCCAAGGCATAATGTAAACCTGCAACTGTGCCAGGCACACCCGAAGCAGATAATGTTTTCAATGACTTATTCACTATCGGATAACCATATTTATCAAGGAAAACATCTTTATATGCTGAAGCAGGAGCCATCTCTCGATAATCGATGGCAATTGTTTTCTTTTCATCGGCTAAGTGGACCAACATAAAACCACCACCGGCTAAATTTCCAGCGCGTGGTAAAACAACGGATAAGGCAAAACCTACCGCTACCGCAGCATCAACTGCATTTCCACCTCGCCTTAAAATATCAGCCCCTACTTCACTCGCTATTCGCTTTTGGCTCACTACCATGCCCTTTCTGCCAATGACAGGATGAGAGATATCATGATAGTCAACCAACTGCCACAAACGTGGCAACTCAGTTTTGCTTACTGGCTCAATTGGTGACGTTGCGACACTAGTGGTAGCGATGAAGGCTAAAAAGCAACAAGCTAGTTTTGTAACCGCATATCGGGACTTTTTTTTGGGGGATACACTGAAAAACAATTGATGATTAATATTGGTAATAAAATTATTTTTCATAGTTATTTCTTTATTTCATGAAATTTTCCAAAAAGGAAAATGGATGGATAAACTGCCCAGATTCTACTAGACAGTCTGTCGTTCAGAACATTATCAGCATCAATAATTGTAAGCAAAAACCTTCATCTATTAATGACACTTTTTAGCATTGTAAAACATTTCGATAACATTACGCAGCTATGCTTTGTATCATGACGTGTCGAATCAATATTCAATTAAAACGAAAAGCCTTACGCAGTTGGCTTTTCAGATATCCACAGTTTAATATTCCCTTGAACCACGACAACGTCATTTTCATCGTATGCAGTGATATCAACGAGCATATCACCCGGCTGCCAGTCTTCAGCATTAACCTTAGCAACACATCGAATATCACTACCTGCTTTTGCGGTGTAATCAACGGTCATTCCTTTTGGGATCCAACGAAGGTGTTTAGGGACTGATGCTTCTGCCATGACACCCATAGCCATTTCTAAACCATTACAAATAGCGATGACATGAACCGTTTTTATATGATTAAAAACTTTTTTTCTTTTTTTGATAAGACAAGTGCACTGGTTAGGTACTAATTCTGAAATTTTAGGGCTAATTGTCGCGAAATAAGGAGCGATACGGCTCACCATAATTGAAAATAATTTATTTCCAAACGGGTATTTTTCAAGTTTATGGTATAGCGATAGTGTTTTATTAGTCTGGTTCATAATCTGCTTTTAATTGTTATTTTAAAGATATTTTTATATGCCTGAACATAATCAGTTTTCTAACTTATCATTAGGTGTACATCTCTACAAACAAATGCCACTGTCTTTGATATTCTTGCTGTGAATATGTCTGCTATAGGTAGGCTTTTTCAACCACCCAATTAGCCTCGTTCATTATCAGGATAGATACTTAGAAAAATGCTCAACCACATAATCTTTAAATGCTTTTAAACGCAGTGGTTGATGCTTGTCTTGTACGTATACTAAATAAAAAGGTGTCGACTCCACCTGCCATTGATCAAACAGCGGTACCAGTAATCCTTGTTCAAGTTCGGTTTTACAATATAATTCTGGCACTCTAATAATTCCGTTACCTGACATAGCTGAAGAGACCATCACCCGGCCACTCTTACAAGTAAGATTACCTGCGACAGTCACTTCAGTTTTTTTATTATTGTCGCTGTTAATGAAGGTCCAGTTTTTTAGGCTACCAGCAATACATCGATGGCGTAACAAATCTTTAGGGTCATTCGGTTTACCATTTATTGCTAAGTACTTTGGACTCACATAAGTATTTATCTTTATATCGGTAAGTTTTCTCGCAATGAGTGATGAATCCACTAATTCCCCCATACGAAAAACAAAATCAAACTCCCCTGAAACTAAATCTACTCGCCGGCTAGAGAAGTCTAGCTCAATATTAATATCTGGATGCAGCACCATAAAATCACTTATCAAGGAAGCAATGATCTCTTCTGCAATGTAACCACCCACGCAATTAATGCGAATATTACCCGATAAAGAATCAGCACTTTCAAGCACTCGTTCAATAGCATGAGATATACCATTAAGTGACTGTTTGCAGCGTTCATAAAACGCTTCGCCCTGTGCCGTTAAATGCTGCGTTCGGGTAGTCCTTATCAATAGACTAACGCCAAGACTAGATTCTAATTGAGCTAATTGCTTGGAAATATGTGACCTTGAACACGCTAATTTTTCACTTGCTTTCGTAAAGCTCCCTTGCTCAGCCAGCACAACAAAGGTTCTAATATCAGAAAGACTCACGTGTTTTTTCATACGACCTCTTTGTCAACTTAAAGTAAACAGCTGATATTTTTGATGAGTATATATCACCAATAAATTATAAAGTAAAACGACTCAATGAGCTAACTAAGTCATTCATGCATCAGATATAAATGCCCTGCTATAGCCTTTTCTGAGTTATCAAATAGTTCGATTGGTAACTCTTAGTCATCAATGATGTAAGTAAAGTGGTATATATCATTACCCGAGGTTTCTTTAATATTAACTCAACAGAAAAAACTCTATGACGAGGTCTTAATATGAAAAATTTAGTGGTTATTACTGGTGCGAGCTCAGGCATTGGCGAAGAATTAGCAAAACAAATGAATGCACAAGGTCACCCTTTATTGTTACTAGCAAGAAGAGTAGAAAAACTTGAAGCCCTTGGACTTTCAAATACCCTATGCATGAAAGTAGATGTGACTGATAAAGAAGCTTTCCAAAATGCGATTAACATCGCTACTGATAAATATGGTCCTGTTGACCTACTGGTAAATAATGCCGGTCTTATGTTACTTGGCCAAGTAGATGTTCAAAATGCAACTGAATGGCAGGCAATGTATGACGTCAATGTAATAGGCTTACTAAATGGCATGCAAACTGTGCTACCCGCCATGAAACAACGTAATACTGGTACTATCATCAATATCAGTTCGGTTGCTGGCAGAAAAACATTCGGTGATCATGCCGCTTATTGTGGAACTAAATTTGCTGTTCATGCTATTTCTGAGAACGTTAGAGAAGAAGTGGCTAATAACAACGTAAGAGTCATCACAATTGCCCCTGGCGCTGTTGAAACAGAGTTATTATCACACACCAGCTCTACTGAGATCATTGCAGGGTATGAGTCTTGGAAAAAAGAGATGGGCGGTGTTTTAGCACCTATTGATGTTTCTAACGCAATTTCGTACGCATATAATCAACCGCAAAACGTGTGTATTCGTGAAATTGTTTTAGCACCAACAAAACAACAACCATAATTAAATAAATGTAAACCCAAAGCGCTTCAGGTTTTTGAAGCGCTTTTTTTCTGTCGATCTAGGTATTATGACAAAATATCGCTCGATACTTATCTATCCCCGCCAATAAAGAATATCAGTACATCATTTTTCTCATGCCATCGATTAGCATAGCTATTTAAACTCGTTTTTCTCTTCAAAAAAACCAAAAATACCTGATAAAAATAACATTATCTTCTATATCACAATATTTATGTTCAATTTATATAACATATTCCTTACACTTTATTGCAAACAATAACAATTACCATTAAGATTTGCATCTTCATAGTATTACAGAAGAAACTTTCCTAAAAGACGAAAATATCGCTGCTTCTCTGAACGTAGAACAAGCGAGTTATCTTTCTTTTAAAAAATCTATTTGAAAATTAATTTCATCAATTGAATAGTACTGAATTTAATTAAAACACTGCTGGCTGGTGGCTTACCAAGTCTAAAGAAATATAGGGTTCAAGACGCTTCGGCAAATAGAAACTCGTCAACTTTCGATCAGCTTTAACTAATACAACACTAACTATTGAACATGTAAAGGACGAAACAATGAACAAGCTTGCCCTGCAAGGGATACCTAGAGATAACAACCAATTTAAAAAATGCAAGATTGCACTGTCAATTGCACTTACTTTTACTGCTATTGCTTCTCATCAAACAGCTCTTGCCGAAGATAATAACCAAGAGTACGAAAGAATTATGGTCACCGGCCAAAAAATTACTCGTACATTACAAGAAACACCCGCCAGTATTGCAGTATTTAGCGCTGAAAAAATTGATCAACAAAATTTAGGCGAAATTAGCGAAGTATTATTTGAAACGGCCAATGTGCAATCTACCAGTAACGGAAGTTTCAACATTCGTGGTATTGATGCTTTCAATGTTTCTGGCTCAGGCTCTAGTGCTTTAGCCAGTGTTTACATTGATGCAGCAGCTTTACCTGAAAGACTTATTCGTAATGGTTTTTCTACTTGGGATGCTAGTCAAATTGAAGTACTGCGTGGGCCACAGTCTACCTTACAAGGCCGTAATGCACTCGCTGGTGCGATAATAATGACCACAGCTGCGCCATCACATGAATGGAAAGGTAAGTATAGATTACAAGTAGGAGAGAATGGCGAGCAAGAGGCCGCTATTGCTTTTGGCGGTGGACTTATTGAAGACCAATTAGCATTTCGTTTTAGTGCTGAGAAGGAGGATTTTGATGGCTATAATTACAACATCACTCGACAAGAAGACGCTGATTTTAAGAATGATGAACTGTATCGTTTAAAGCTATTATATACCCCAACCGCAATTCCTGATTTGTCTGCGCAGCTGAGTTTTACTCGCGCCACCACAGATAAAGGCACGGAAACCGTCAATGTACCTGAAGGTGGCAATCCTTTTGAGCAACGCTTTGTCACCAACAATGACCCACAAACTTCTGTATTTGAAACAGATATCACAACATTAGAAGTAAACTACCCGCTCAGTGATATTTGGAGTGCTACCTCAGTTTCCACCTATTCTGACGTAACAGCTGGCTGGAATGATTTCGATAGTGACAATGGACCTGAGGACGGCGGTACACGATTTAACAACGAGAGTATTAAAACCTTTAGCCAAGAATTTAGACTGACATTAGATGGTGACCGACTTAGTGGCTTAATCGGCGTCTATTACTTTGATCAAGATTTTGCTGGGAAATACGGCGGAAAAAATAGTGTTTCTTTAGCGTCATTGGGTCTCTCGAGTACCTCGTTGATGAATGGATTTGGTTTAGATCAAGCAACAGCTGACTTTACCATTAATCAATATGCAGATTTTGATCCCGCTAAAATTGATACGCAAAATACCGGTAACGAAGAAATTAAATCCACGGCATTATTTGCTGACTTTACTTACGAGATAAATGAGCAGTGGAATATTTTCGCTGGCTTTAGATGGGATCGTGAAGTGCAAGATAATGCGAGTGACTCAAGTGTTAGTGTCGAAAACTTAGCTGAATTGCCCAACGCAAACAACTATCCGGCGCCACTAAATAGTCTTATTGATGGCATTAATTCACAACTGCTTAGTTTTGTCGCTGATGCAAGTAACGTAGCGCCTGTTACTGATGCTAGTTTTAATGAGTTTATTCCTAAACTTGGTATTAGCTATATGTGGAATGATGATTTAACCACTAGCTTTACCTATCAAAAAGGTTATCGCTCTGGTGGTGTCGGTGTTAATACCGCAAAATCAACTCCTTACCAATTTGACTCAGAATCTACCAGTAACTATGAATTTTCATTGCGATCATTTTGGCTAGATGGCGATTTAATGTTTAACGCTAATGCTTTTTATATTGATTGGGAAGATCAACAAGTTGACGTACAGCTCTCAGAAAATTCTTTCGACTCTGAAACTAAAAATGCGGGAAGTTCTACGGTAAAAGGCTTCGAATTAGAAGCCTTTTATCAACTATCAACTGAGTTAGAAATTTCTGCCTCGCTAGGGCAAGCAAAAACTGAATTTACTGACTTTATCGTTACCATTCCAACAAATGGTGATCCTACTGTTTTTGACTTAACCGGAAGAAGTTTTGAAAATTCACCCGAGTTTACTGCAAATTTAGCGGCAACTTATTCAGGTGATAATGGCATTTTTGCCAATATTAGTATGAACTACGCTGACAGCTCAAATGCCGATACGAACCCATATAGTCGAGGGTTACAAGAAGGCGACGATAATTTCGATTTACAAAACGATAGTCGTACTTTAGTTAATATGAAAATGGGTTATGAATGGGAATCTATTGGTTTATACCTCATTGGTAAAAACGTACTGGATAAAGAATATGTTTCTGGTGCCGCATTCGGCACAGGAAGACGAGTCGTGAAACAGAGTTTAGGTGCTCCACGTCAACTCAGCGTAAGCCTACAAGGTGTTTTTTAAGAGGTAACTTATCTAGTATTAAATATGCTTAGTTGAATTCAAGTCACTAAAAAAGGGCTATTTATTAATTTAAATAGCCCTTTTTCTTTTATGAATTGGTAGATGATATCTCGAGAGTTAATTGCACTTAATAATGAAGAGTATGCCTCATACTCTTCATTATTATCACCAACTTCTCACTAAGCAGAAGCCATTTCAGCTGTCATTATTGGTTTTTTATTTGCTAGTTTATGTGCAATAAAAGTAAATAAAGCCGCAATAACTGCTAAACCTGTCTGCATACCAAAGACAGTTACTTCATTAGCCTGCCAGAGTAATTGTAAATTTTCACTATACATAAGCCAATCACTAAATATGGTGAAGAACAACACGGCACCTGCAAGCCTAAAGCCCCCCACAAGCAATGTTTGTTTGCTAATAAAAACCGCCACGATTGCAGATAATACTAAACTGCCCACAAAAGCATAAATAACAAAGTCTGCGCGATTTATTAATGACACAGGTATTAACCGTTCGGCTAAAAAGGCCACGCAACAAGCTAAACCAATCCCCAGTGTACTGACTAATGTTGTATGGGTGACAATTTTCACTGAACGCTGTGACGCTTTAAGACGTTTCTGGCGCTTTTCAATCCATAGCATATTACCAGTAACAATTAGTACACAAACCGCAATGCCCAAAATGAAGTAAATAAAACGTAAATCTAGGCCAGCAAAGCCGCCAAAGTGCAATTCACTTAAAGTATCAACACCATGACGTACTTCACTATGTTGCTCGGCATCATCTTTAAAAATTATCGAATTATCACTGAGGTTAAGTGCCACTTCATAACGTTGGGCGAACATGTTATCTACTCGACCTATCAGATGCATTGCTGCACTTTGATCGCCATAGTTATACATGCGCACTACTTGTGGCATATGACCGAACTCAAGACGATATTGTTCGACTAATTGATCAATATTTTGATACTGGTGGGGTTTACTTTGCCATTCAACTTCAACACTGCGCACGCCAGCATCCTTTAACAACGCATCTTGATCACCTTTATACAAGATCACGGCAAAAGCAATTTGGTAAATAATGACTAAGTTAAAGATCAAACCACTAAGCGCATACATTAAAGTAAACGGTAAGCTAATGGTGCCAATAACATTGTGCATATCTAACAGTTTACTGCGCGTATTAGATTCCACTCGATACTGAAAGAAGTTACCTATTAGCTTTCTCACATGGATCAAAATACCTGACAACACCATGAAAAAGAAGAAGAGTGTGACAAAGCCAATCAGATAAACACCATACGGAATGTTTAGGTCTCGATGAAGACGATAAATAAATTCAGCCAAAATAAATTGATCAATTTCGCCGACCACTTTTCCGCTAACGGGGTCCATCAGCAAACCGATATATTCCCGCCCTGCCTCTTCTTCAATTAAATCTACATAGGCTTGGTAGTAAGGGTTTTCTTCAGAAGGTGGGATTATCGTTAAGTGTTCTTTAGCATTAAAAGGACGGTCTGCTACCGCCAATTGCATAATTTTACTTACCGATAAGATTTCACCTTGCTCCACCGCTTGCGTTGGTTGCACAGACCATTGATAGATTTCATCACGAAAAAGACTGATCGAGCCGGCAAAAAATACTGTAAAAAGTAAACTGGAAATAATAATACCAATCCAGCCATGTGCATCTGTTAAGTTTGTCAGTGTGTATTTTTTCATTGCTTAACCCATAAAGTAAAAAACGTTTATAAACGCAGAAACCACTAACGGGTAACCACATCGTTTCCACGCTTGTTTCGCGGACTTAGATGAATAACTCATCACCATAGCAATCGCCCACATAGGAAAAGCCACTAATAAACCAATAATCAACTTTTGATCAATATTTAACGGTAAAAGATAATTAAGGTTAAGCATTATTGAGATCGAAAGTAGACAACCAGCTAAGATTGCCACCAATGTTTTATGCAGCATATTGCCCTCCCGCGCTCACTAGTACTGATAAAAACATCACTGCGGTAATAGCAGTAGGAAAATTTTTATTCTTGATATGACCATGCATAAAGATGATGACAAGCCAAAAGGTCATCACCAAGGCTAAGACATAAAAGAGTGCGATAACCGATATGTGCCATTGCGATGCCGCGATAAAAGCAGCACCGAGAAGGATAATAAACCCACTCCATGCAAATCGTTTGTTGAGCGGTTTATTGAATAGTTTTTGATTTATTGAAGCAGAGTAACTTAAAAGGCAAGCAACCCAGGTTAAAAAAAACGTCAGTTCCATTTGATTTCACTTTATACTGTTGATAATTGTTCGTGTTATCATTTGTATTTTAGTGTTTTTTTGTGAAATTAACAGCATTAATTTTTCAGCCATGAAATAGCAAATACAAATTCAATAATGCTCAAGAGGTTAAGCATAGCGAGTGCTATAAAATATGTGCCATTTAATGCCATAGCGCACTTAACCTTGGGAAAATATGAGGGGTACATGCTGATAACAGTGCATATAGTGACACCAAACGTCAGCCAGTGAAGAAAACCTTATCGCTTCCTTTATAATGATCTCTACCTTTCACTTACTGACGCCAATAACAAATTATATAAACATTTAGCCGCAGAGCCCGTTTTATCGGCCTTCGGCAATGCTAGGTGCAATGGCACATGATAACGATTTGAATGCTCTACTTTGAGAACAACCAAATCTGGATCATGTTGATTTTTAATAATATGTTCGGGTATTCGGCAATAACCCAAGCCATGCTTAACCGCTTGCAAAGCATGGTCAAAATTATCCACCGTGATGCGTTGATTCGATTTCAACCATCCGACATCTCTTTTGACTGATTCTCCTAAATCTCGAATGACAATTTGTCTATTTACTGCCAGATCAGCCATGCAAAGCTCAGTTTTACTCGCTAACAGATGATTTTTCATCACAAGAGGTAACATATTTACTGTACCAAACGACTCACAAGGGTAGTTGGTTATAGGAAGCGTTATGATTGAAATATCGGCACTTTCTTGCTCTACCATACTGGAAGTTTTTGATAATGACGTCTCAATAACTTTTATTGAAGTTGTGCTATTTTCCTCAAAAAAAAGTGCCAGAGGTTCGTATAACCATTTACGATCGCACAGGTGGTCAATAGCAATAGTAATTTCTGATTCAACGCCTTGTGCTAACTGAGTACTGATCTCTTCCAAGACTTGAGCTTGTTCAATCATCGATTGTGCTCTTCTTAATAAAGACTTGCCATCATCAGTCAGTACCGCTCGACGCCCTTCAATTTTTACAACAGAAATACCAAGCTGACTTTCTAATTTTTTGATGGCATAAATCAATGTGGTATGGCTTTTATTTAGCTCAGTTGCTGCCGCTTGAATACTGCCAGCTTTATCTATTTCAAATAAGGTTAACCATTGGTCTAACGTTGTTTTAAGTCTCATTGGTCTATTTATTCCACAGTTATACACAGTTTTATGAACTTTAATGTGTAATTTTTATAGGTAACATAGCACGCATCACATAAACAAAGCACAGTGCTTTGTAATGTTCTTAACTAACAAACAGCAAAACTATTGGAGAAATACCATGAAAAAACTATTACAAGTAGATTTCGATTTTACCGGCCCATTCGGTGAAGAGATGTCGGCATTGTTAGCCGAATTAGCAAGATCTATTAATAATGAACCCGGCATGATTTGGAAAATTTGGACTGAAAATCCAGAAGAACAATTAGGAGGTGGAATTTATTTATTTGAAAATGAAGCTTACGCTCAAGCTTATTTAACCATGCACACTGCACGCTTAAAAGAGATGGGAGTAGAGAAAGTTAGAGGTTATATCTTCGATGTTAATCTACCTTTATCGACAATTAACCATGCCCCTCTGAACAGTGCTCCAGTTGTTGAGGTAAATAAAGATGAACAATAGAGTCTTTTTAACATTGCATGGCGGGATCTATGCTGTATTTGCGCTAGCATTATTTTTTATTCCCTCTCTAGTATGGCCAATGTACGGTGTAGAGTTAAACGACCAGTACGCATATTTCTTGTCACAACACACCAGCATCTTCTTAGGTGGACTAGGCGCTATCAACCTATTGTTAAGGGATATCGAATCGGGTGAAACCGCCAAGAGATTATTTTTGGGCTTACTCATCGCAAACAGTCTAGGTGTTGCAATCACCTTATATGCTGGTGCAATAGGTATCTTCACCGGTTTTGGTTGGAGTGATCCGGCATTTTTTTCAATTCTTTCTGTACTCAGTTACTTTCAATTCAAAAAACAGTAATTTCTTACTAAATAATGAAAAGTGCAGTGTTGTATCCTATATAGTAAAAATTTATAGTAGCTGTGGTTAATAATAGTAAACAAAATCAACTGGTTGATGAGTTTGCTTATGTCAGAATAATTTACAGCTTTACCTTAGCCTTATAAATTTCAACTTCCATTCCATTGAAATAACTGTACTTTTTCAAACTGGTACGATTAGTGCTTTAATCTATATATAAACAGTATAATTAACATTTACTTTCATATTTATTTTAAATTAATTAAAGAGGTTCAATATGAACATAAAACTTCTCCCACTTTTAGTATTCACTGCTACTATTGCTTTTCTAACGCCAACGGCTGATGCCAGTTTAATTCTTGGTACTGGTACTTCATCATTAGTTGGTGGCGATTTAACTGACCCTGAAAATGATGGTTCAGTTAATGCCAACTCCAACTATAATGCAACATTTCGTTCAAGTGTAGAACCAGGTTTTGGCGGTGGCGAATATGCTTTTAACGTGTTTGATAACACTTTAACAGGCGGCAATGGAAAATGGTGTTGTGATAGCGGAAACGTTTGGGTCGAAGCTGATTTTGGCACAGACCGTTACATACTTGATATGTTTACACTCTCTTCAGCGAATGATGTGCCAAATAGAGATTCTGATCAATGGAGAATCTTAGGCTCAAATGATGGTATTAATTACACTGCACTTTATTCTTATGATGTAGCCGGCCAGTCTATTTGGGGTTCAGATCGTTTTGAAGTAGTTCAATTTTCAAACAACGATGATTATAACGTTAATACGGCTTATAGCATCTTCCGTTACCAATCAACCTCAGTTGTTTCTGGCTCTACGCATCAATTAGGAGAAATTGAATTTTTTGGTACTCAGATCCCTGAGCCTTCAACAATTGCTATTTTTGCCTTGGGTCTTATTGGTTTAGCATCTCGCCAAGCTAAAAAATAATATTAAAGATTCTAATTGTATAGATTCTATAAAACACTGATTGTCATGGTCAGTGTTTTTTTATGCCTGAAAATTAGTTATTTATAAATGAAACAAAGTATTCAGCACCATGGAACTCTACTCTAAAGTGAGTTGTTTGCTTCACCACTCATCGAGACATTTCTATACTTACTTATTAACAGCTCAGTTCTATAAATAACCTGTTTTCTTCATTTAGTGCTCTAAACAGCTGCTATAAATTTTTGACTATGTTAATTAGGCTTAAAATCAGTATTTTTTACTTAGTTGACGCAAGGTAATGAAAAGCTTAAGGTCTTCTTAGAGCGAACAGAAAGTAATTAAGACACTTCAACTTATGCTTAACCCACAACATTAACTAACCAAATAAGTTAATCGGTGATTCTAAGCTTTGAAAAGCGTAATTATGTACTTTCAGCGTCAAAGTTAAACAACTATATATTTAAGTGAGCAATGGCGAAAACATCCCATAAAGTGAGTTCATTTCTTCATTCCAATCAGTACTTATTAGCGCTATTCTTTGGCGTTATAGGGGCAATAGTTAACTTATATCCAATAGAGTTGGCTTTTAGTATTGCACTCGTTGTTGGTAATACCGCCTACATTCTTGCTGCTTCATTTTTACGTCCCGGTCTAACACTACTTTGTGCCCTTATCAGCGTTATTCCACTTTATTTCTATTGGGGTCACCCATTTGGCTTCATTACTTTTGGCCTTGAAGCGTGGTTTATTTCAATGTTACGCGCAAGAGGTTGGTATGTACTTACTGCTGACTTAGTATATTGGTTATTAATTGGCATGCCACTTACCGCATTGCTTATTTTGAGTAACATGGAGTTTGCGCAAAGTTTCATGCTATTTAGTGTATTGAAACAAGCTATCAACGCAATGCTCTATACTTCATTAGCTTGTATTTTATTGTTCACTTTTAATGATTATTTCCAATCGATAAAATCAAGTCAGCCGCCATTAGTTAAAAGTTTACCCAAATGGCTCTTGTATTCATTTTGGAGTATTTCTGCATTTTTTGTTATTTGCGTCTCTTTAGTACTCAGTACTAACTTCAGCGAATTTCAAAAGGCACAACTTGAAAAAGAGTTAGAAATTAACAATAACTATATTACCCATATTGGCAATAGTTATTTAAATGAGCATCAACAAGCAATCGAAAATATCGCCTACCAACTTTCTAACATGACAGACCTCGCAGAAAGGCAAAAAGCATTATCAAAATTTCATAATTTATACCCTGGCTTTTTAACCATGCTCATTGCCACTGAACAAGGAGAAATAGAACTAGCATCACCAAATTCTATTATGAAAAAATTAGGTGTTGACCAACGCTCCGTAATCGATCGCCCTTACTTTATTCATGCTATGGAAGAGCAAGAATTATTCGTTTCTGCTGTGTTTCTAGGTCGAGGTTTTGGCGCTGACCCAATTATCGCCATCAGTGCTCCACTCTATCAAGATGGTAGAGTCACTGATCCTTCAGGTATTGTTGAAGGCTCTTTAAATTTAGGGAATTTTGGTCTTTATGACAAAATAGGCCACGATGAAAAGCTAATCAAAACCATTGTTACAGACCAAAATGACCGAATTATTTATTCTTCAGATAGTTTGCAACTAGAGACCTTATCTAAATTTTCCTATGAAGATCGAGCCTATAAAAACTCATCAAACTTGATCAGCTTAACATCAGAAGAAAATGAAGGTGAAATGTTCATTCACAAGCAAACACAATTAATGAATAACTGGAAAATCCATTCATTGATAGAACATAAGTTTTCTTTGAAAAACATAGAGGATTTGTACTTAGTCATGTTCTTAACATTGTTTGTTACTTTACTTACAGCCAGTTTTTTTGCAAAGAGGTTCGCTATTCATTTGAGTCGCCCGCTTAGATTCGTTATGGATGAACTATCACAAGCCAAAAATACGGGGGATTTTAAAGATGTTCCTTACGAAACTCCTACTGAAATTCAAAAACTTTACCAAGAGTTAAAACTAAATCGTCTAGCGCTACTAAAAAACCAAAAAGAATTAGAAAATCAAGTACTTGAAAGAACAAATGCACTTAATCAAGCAAATCAAAAATTAACAGAACAAGCAAATACCGACACATTAACAAGGCTATATAACCGTCGTTATTTTGAAAAAAACTTCAAAGTAATGCAATCCATTTTTTCGCGAAATAATTCAAGTTTAATGTATGCAATAATTGATTTAGATTTCTTCAAGAATATTAATGATACTCATGGACACTTATTTGGCGATTATTGTTTAGTTACTGTGGCAAACATGCTGAAGAAGTTTTTCAATCGAGACTCTGATCTTGTGGCTCGCTTTGGCGGTGAAGAATTTGTCGTTGTTTCTCAATGTGATGACGTTGAAATGCTGAGATCACGGATGGATAAATTTCTACAACAAATCGCTGGCTATGAATTTAAAGATGATGATATAGGGCCTATCACATTAACCATTTCAGTTGGTATAGCGGTTGGAAAAGCTAATTATTCCAACCTAGGAGAAGATTGGTTTGCGGTTGCTGATGAGTGTCTTTACGATGCTAAAGATAATGGTCGAAATCAAACAAAAATAACAGTGATTGAAAGTTCTGCTAAAGCTAGCGCCAATGGCTAACGGCTAATACCACAAAAAAAGCGACTACTCTGTGAGTAAGTCGCTTTTTAGTTTCTCAGTTTGTTTGCACGTATTACCTATTAACAACGCACAAATCACCATTCAATCTTGAACTGCTTATTCTACAGTTACTGATTTTGCTAAGTTACGTGGTTGATCAACATCAGTACCTTTAATTATAGCTACATAGTATGAAAGTAACTGTAGCGGTAAGGTATAGACGATTGGCGCGATTATATCGTCACACACTGGCACATCTATCACCTTCATAGTGTCATCACTAGAAAAGTTAGCATCGCTATCAGCAAATACATACATTAAGCCGCCACGAGCTCGTACTTCTTCAACATTCGATTTAAGTTTTTCGATTAAATCATTTTTCGGCGCGACAACTATTACCGGCATTTCTGCATCAATAAGCGCTAATGGACCATGTTTCAATTCACCTGCAGCATACGCCTCAGCATGAATATAAGAAATCTCTTTCAGCTTGAGTGCGCCTTCCATTGCGATTGGGTACTGGTCACCACGACCTAAAAATAATGCATGATGTTTATCGGCAAAATCTTCCGCAAGATCTTCAATTGAAGAGGCAAGCGCTAATACTTCATCCAATTTGGCCGGCAATGACATTAATGACTGAGTGATTTCCGCTTGCTTTGTATCAGACATACCATGATGTTGGCCAATAGCTACGGTCATCATTAATAAACCAACAAGCTGAGTTGTAAAGGCTTTAGTTGATGCTACGCCAATTTCAGCGCCCGCTTTAGTCATAAAGGCTAGATCAGATTCACGTACTAATGATGAACCAGGAACATTACATATAACTAAACTAGATTGATAACCAATTTCTTTCGCTAAACGCAAAGCAGCTAAAGTATCAGCTGTTTCGCCAGATTGCGAAATGGTAACCAATAAAGAATTTTTAGGTACAAAAGATTTGCGGTATCTAAACTCACTAGCTATTTCAATATTACAAGAAACACCAGCAAGCTCTTCTAGCCAATATCTTGCAACCATGCCTGAGTGGTAACTGGTGCCACAAGCAATAATTTGTACATGCTCTACGTTTTTAAATATCTCATCGGCGCCTTCGCCAAACGTATTGATATCTAACATACCATTTACTAAACGACCTTCTAATGAATTACGGATAGCGGTAGGCTGTTCATAAGTTTCTTTTAACATGTAGTGACGGTATTCACCTTTATCACCACTGTCGTGCGATACGTTTGCATCTTTCGCTTCACGTTCAACAGGCTCACCATTTGTATCAAAAATACTGACGTTAAATCGACTAATTTGTGCAACATCACCTTCTTCAAGGTAAGAGAATTTACGTGTTACCGGTAATAATGCCATGATATCTGAGGCAATGAAGTTTTCGCCTAAACCGTAACCGATAACTAATGGGCTACCAGAACGAGCAACAATGATGTTGTCTTGATCGCGACTATCCATTACAACAGTGCCATATGCACCTTCAAGCTGCTTAACTGTTTTTTGTACTGCTGATAGTAAAGTATCACTTGTTTTTAATTCATGATGAACCAAGTGCGTAATAACTTCAGTATCTGTTTGCGATAGAAATTCATAACCTAAACCTTGTAGCTGACTACGTAAGGTTTGATGATTTTCGATAATGCCGTTGTGTACCACAGCAATGGTATTGTTAGAAACATGTGGGTGAGCATTCACTTCACTTGGAACACCATGAGTAGCCCAGCGAGTATGAGCTATACCAGTACCGCCTGTGACAGGTTGTTGCTCTAAAGCTTGGGCAAGTTCTTGTACTTTACCTAAACGCTTTGTGGTTAGTAATTCGTTATTATTATTGATCACTGCAACACCAGCAGAATCATAACCGCGATACTCTAATCGCTTTAAACCTTCTACTAAAATATCTGCTACATCGCGTTGAGCTACTGCACCGACTATTCCGCACATAATATTGATTCCTTTTTCATTTTTACTTGTTTATTTATTGTTTGAGCTTGGTTAACGTTTTTAACTTAAATAACTTAGCTAAGTTAACCTTTGGCGATAATTAATTTTACGCCTTGCTCAGTTAAGGCTGTCCGCATTTCATCAGAAAGACCATCATCGGTGATCACTGTTTGAATTTGCTGCCAATTGAGTTCTAAATTAGGGATTTTCTTTGTAATTTTATCTGATTCAACCATCACGATAACTTCACGAGCAACTTCTGCCATGACTCGGCTCAGGCCAATTAACTCATTAAAAGTAGTGGTTCCTCGCTTAATATCTATACCATCAGCACCAATAAAGAGTTGGTCAAAATCGTACGATCGTAAGACTTGTTCTGCAACTTGTCCCTGAAAAGCTTCAGAGGTAGCATCCCAGGTTCCACCGGTCATCAATAATGTTGGTTCATTTTCTAATGCATGAATTTCATTAGCAATACTAAGTGCATTAGTCATAACAACTAAGCCTTTCTTATTTGCTAATTCACTTACTAAAGCAGACGTCGTTTGACCACTATCAATAATAATACGATTATGATCACGAATAAGCATGGCTGCTTTTTTAGCAATATGTAACTTTTGTTGAGACAGTTGGTCTGCTTTTGCTTCAGTTATTTCGCTGGGCAAAGCAACTGCACCACCATAACGTCTTAATAACAAGCCACTTGTTTCAAGTGCAGCGAGGTCTTTTCTTATGGTAACTTCTGACGTATCAAATTGCTTGGCTAAGCTGTCTACGCTCACTTCGCCCTGTGCATTTAAGTCAGCAATTATATTATGACGACGTTGTTGAGTATTTCGTTTCGACATAGGATTTTATAGTTTACTTATATGATTAATTTATCTCGAATAGTTTCGAATTGCGTAACTTAGTTTCGCTATGGGCCGTATTATGTTTCATACCGAAAGATATTGCAATTTTTAGTTCGCTTTTCACGATAAATCACGCATAAAATTTAGACATTAAAAAAGCGCTATTAAAATAGCGCCTTTAATGAAGCAAGTTATCTCTTCAGATAATTAGCTCTTTTTAACAGGTCGCTGCCAACCAACAACATTGCGTTGTTTGGCTCGAGTTAGTGCTAAATCGTTATCTTCAACTTCTTTGCTTATCACTGAACCTGCACCAACAGTTGCTGAATGACCAATAGTAACTGGTGCTACCAATGAGCTATTAGAGCCAATGAAAGCATTATCACCAATTTCGGTGGTTGATTTATTTACGCCATCATAATTACAAGTAATGGTACCCGCACCAATATTTACCTTAGTGCCAATTTCTGCATTACCCAAATAACTTAAATGTCCTGCTTTACTGCCAGCACCTAAGGTAGTTTTTTTCATTTCAACGAAGTTGCCAACATGTGAGTCTTGCTTCATTACTGAACCAGGGCGAAGGCGAGCAAATGGACCTACCGAACAATTAGCTTCAATAACCGTATCTTCAATAATACTGTTTGGCTTAATTTCAACATTAGTGCCAATGGTGCTGTTTTTAATAATACAGTTCGCGCCTATCTGTACATTATCCGCAAGGCTAACCACACCTTCAAAAATACAGTTTATGTCGATACTCACTTCACTGCCTGTGGTTAACTTACCGCGAACATCAATGCGAGCAGGATCACGTAAACTTGCGCCGGCTATCATCAACTCTTCAGCGATTCTCGCTTGGTACGCACGTTCTAATGTTGCTAATTGCACACGGTTATTAGCACCCTCTACTTCTATTTCTGTTTCAGGATGAGCAGTAGCAATAACCTTACCTTCACCATGAGCTGCAGCAATAATATCCGTTAGATAATATTCACCTTGAGCATTATCACTAGACAAGTTACTTAACCAACGTTTTAGATCGCCGCCATTAGCTAATAAAATACCAGTATTGGCTTCGTTAATTTTCAGTTGCTCTGCGTTAGCGTCCTTTTGCTCAATAATACCAACAACTTGCTGTTGTCCTGAAATTTCTTGACGAACAATTCTGCCATAACCCATAGGGTTAGCTAGATGAACCGTTAATAGCGCCATGCCATCAGTTGGTTTAGCTGCCAATAAACTTTCTAACGTAGAGACTTTAGTTAACGGGACATCACCATAAAGTACTAAGACATCTTCATCATCTGTTAAAAATGGTGAAGCTTGGTCTACGGCGTGGCCTGTCCCAAGTTGTTCAACTTGCTCAACAAACGTTAAGTCATCACCGGTATTATCTTTCGTGAGTGTTGCTTTTAATACGTCTCCGCCAAAGCCATACACTACATAGATATTGCTAGCACCAAGTTGACGTGCACTATCAATAACATGACCTACCATAGGCTTGTCAGCTACACTATGAAGTACTTTTGGCAAAGAGGAACGCATACGGGTACCTTTACCCGCGGCAAGAATAACGACAGAAAGTGACATGATAAATCCATTCATTGAGCATTTTTAAGAGCGCGTATTGTAACCAATTTTATGCTGCCTAGGCTAGGGGTTGTTGATCTTTCAGGATTAAAATAGTTACTCTTTAGTTTGATCAACTTTCAGATAGCATAGTGACAACCTTAATCGGCTCAGCTTTGTTCTGGCTGATCAAGCTAGCCAACTCTGGCTTACAAGAGCCACATTTAGTACCACATTGTAGTTTTTCACCTAAGGCTTCAACACTGCCACAGCCTTGTGTTATCGCTTCGTTAATGGTTTTCTCACCTACGTTATAACAGCTACACACTTGTTTGCCTTGATTAAACTTATCACTCGCAATACCAAGTAATAATGACTGTATAGTCGCAAATTCTAAAGTTTGTGAAGCAAACACATGTTCAAGCCATGCTTGTTCTATTTCAGGCCAGCATGTTGAGAAGTAACCTAAGAAGGCAAGTTTGCCTGCTTGCAAACAGACAATGTAAGATTTATCTTCTTGATTGAACGTTAACCATTCACCTGATAAACCACTGGTTTGTTGACACCATAATAACGCATCTGTAGTTGGCTCATCTAGGGCAACTTGGTAAGTATCGCCATAACTGGCAGTACTTTTAACCCAAAAATCTGCAGCTAGGTTTATATTACGTTTCGCATCGTTACACGTATGAATACTAACGTATTGCTTAAATGTTTTTTTACTTAAGGCAACTGCACCTTGTTTACTTTCTGCTTGTCCTGACAATGGATCCACAATGCCTTGATATAATGAACTTACATTGGCGTGTGAAGCAAAGCTTTTGTTCCAATGAATGGGCATAAAACATTCACCAATGCGTTGTTTGGTGTCCAGCTTTACATGGGCAATTGCTTGTCCGGTGCTAGCAGCTACCGAAAGCATATCATCATTTTGAACTGCTAAAGCTTGAGCATCAGTTGGGTGTATATATAGGTAGGGCTTGTCAGTATGTTTTGATAACTTACTTGTTTTACCTGTGCGCGTCATGGTGTGCCATTGATCACGCAAACGGCCGCTGTTTAATACAAACGGGAATTCGACAGAGGTTTTTTGAAGTGGTAATTGTGGCGTAACGGCAATAAATTGCGCTTTACCTGACGGGGTATTAAATTGTCCGTCAGCATAAACACGGGCACAACCTTCAGGATTAGCAGCATTTACTGGCCATTGTATCGGCGAAAGTTCGTTATATTCCTTGTTGGTTAAGTCACTTAAACCACTTAAATCAAGCAGGCGCTCACCGTCATTTTCAAATTGGGTGAGTTGAACATGTTCTTTGAACACATCACTAACATCATCAAAATCAAAACCATTGAACCCCATTTTGATAGCAACGTCTCGGATAATTTGCCAGTCGTGCTTAGCTTGTCCCGCGGGTAATACAGCATTACGTTGACGAGAAATGCGACGCTCTGAATTGGTGACAGTACCATTTTTTTCTAACCATGGTGTTGCCGGTAATTTTACATCAGCAAGAGACAAGGTATCGTTTTCTTCAACACAATCTGATACCACGACTAGTTCACATTTTTTCAGCGCGGCAGTGATTTTAGCGTGATTAGGTAGGCTTACTACAGGATTCGTTGCCATTATCCATACGGCTTTAATCTCACCAGAATAAATTTTATCGAACAAATCAATTGCTTTAGCGCCTTGTTTGTTCGCAATAGTAGGTGACTGCCAAAAGCGTTGTACTTTGTCCTGATGTTTTGGATTGTCGATATCCATATGTGCGGCAAGTTGATTGGCTAATCCACCCACTTCTCTACCGCCCATGGCATTAGGTTGTCCTGTAATAGAGAAAGGACCACTGCCAGTTTTACCAACTTTCCCACTGGCTAAATGACAGTTAATAATAGTTTGGCATTTATCTACCCCTGAAGAGGACTGATTGATACCCATAGAATAAAAAGTAATCGCTTTCTCACTACTGCAGAATAATCGATAAACGGCGATAAGTTCTTCTATATTAACTTGGCAAAACTCTGCAACCTTTGTGGTTGTCCAATTTGCTGCTTGGGCCAGTGTTTGCTCAAAACCTTCGGTGTGTTGAGCGATATAATCAGTATTTAACCCTTGGTTCTCACTTAAAAAGTGTAATAAACCATTAAAAAAAGCAGCATCAGTGCCAGGCTTTAATTGAATAAAATTATCGGCTAGTTCACAGGTGGCTGTTTTTCTTGGATCAATCACTACAACTTTCATTGCATGGTTAATTTTTTTTGCACGTTCAATACGTTGATATAAGACGGGGTGAGTCCATGCAGCATTAGAACCCGTTATAAATAATAGATCAGTTTGTTCAAGATCGTCATAAGTGCACGGAACAACATCCTCACCAAAAGCACGTTTGTATGCAGAGACCGCTGACGACATACAAAGTCGAGAGTTGGTATCGATATTACCTGAGCCGATATAACCTTTCATCAGCTTGTTGGCAATGTAGTAATCTTCAGTTAACAACTGGCCTGATACATAAAAGGCAACCGAGTCTTTACCGTGTTTTTTTATGATGTCGTTAAATTGCTTAGCAACATAATCAGTCGCTTTATCCCAACTTACTTGCTCACCTGCGATTTCAGGGGCTAACAAACGACCCGTTAAATCGATAGTATTAAGTAAGTTACTACCTTTAACGCATAATCTGCCATAGTTTGAAGGATGGGCAGCTGAGCCTACTAATGACGTTGCTTTGCCATCTGCTACGCCAATATCAACACCACAACCCACGCCACAATAGGCACAAGTACTTTGGATAAGTGACGGTTCACCGGTTTTAATTACAGGTGAGGTAAGCAGTGATGTCGGTAATAAATCGCTCAAACTGAACTCCAAAAAAATTAACCTGGGCTATCGGAAAATCTCCAACAATGTTAGGTTGAAAATTAGCCATAAACGCTAGTAAAAAAGTTGTACTTGCTCGTTTTCAATGCGTATATCGTAAACGGCTATAGTTTGCTCTTCTTGTAAACAACGACCTGTTTTTAAGGAGTAATGTTGTTTATATAATGGCGAAGAAACCACGGGCTCATCGTCAATACAGCCAACAATACCGCGATACAAGACATTGGCTTGACCGATAGGGTCGTAGTTACCTACGGCGTATATTTTTTCTTCGCTGTTAGGAATATGGAAGATGGCAATTTGCTCATCTTCACCCGCCGAGTTAGCTATTAAAGCGCTGATACCAGAATCTTTTACTAGTTCAGTTGCCTTACAAATAGTGCGCCATGCTTTGTTCGTGGTTGTAGTCATTTTGTTGTACTCCTCTTAAGCTTCTTCAGCTACGGCTTCTTTTTCAGTTGCGTCGCTTTCTGTCGATGAGATGTATTTAACATCAATTTTTTCTTGTCCACGTGCAGGACGAATTTGCTCGCGTTCAGTCACAAATTGGATATTACTATCGCTTTGATCTGAGTTAACAAAGGGTTGGAAACGTTTTAATGCTTCTGGATCTTCAATGGTTGTTTTCCATTCACACTGATAAGTACCAACAATGGCTTTCATTTGTGTTTCTAACGCATCATTTAGGCCTAAGCTGTCATTGATGATAACGTCTTGTAAGTAAGCTAAACCGCCCTCTAAGTTGTCCATCCATGTTGAAGTACGTTGTAATCTGTCGCCCGTTTGTACGTAGAACATCAAGATACGGTCAACATAGTTAACTAAGGTTTCATCATCTAAGTCCGTGGCAAATAAATCGCCATGACGAGGTTTCATGCCACCGTTTCCAGCAACGTATAAGTTCCAACCATTATCTGTCGCAATAATACCGATATCTTTACCTTGAGCTTCAGCACACTCACGAGTACAACCAGACACACCAAACTTAATCTTGTGTGGTGCACGTAAACCTTTGTATCTGTGCTCTAAGTCGATAGCCATACTCATGCTGTCTTGCACGCCATAACGACACCAAGTAGAACCAACACATGATTTAACCGTACGTAATGATTTACCGTAGGCATGACCTGTTTCAAAACCAGCATCGACTAATTCTTTCCAAATTGGCGGTAATTGCTCAACACGTGCGCCGAATAAATCAACCCGTGCGCCACCGGTAATTTTGGTATAAAGATTATATTTTTTAGCTACTTCACCTAATACGATAAGTTTGTCAGGGGTAATTTCACCGCCAGCAATTCGAGGAACAACTGAGTAGGTACCATCTTTTTGCATGTTACCAAGGTAGGTATCGTTAGTATCTTGTAGAGATAAATGAGGTTTTTTAAGAATGTAGTCATTCCATACAGAAGCAAGCACAGAGCCAGCTACCGGTTTACAAATTTCACAACCTAGACCACGACCATGCTTTTCAAGTAGCTCGTCGAAGGTTTTGATTTTTCCAACACTAACAATGTCGTATATTTCTTGACGTGAATAAGCAAAATGCTCACAAATGTCTTTCTTAACTTCAACACCGCGTTTTTCAAATTCGTTATCAGCAACGCTTTTAACCAAGGCAGCACAGCCACCACAACCAGAGCCGGCTTTAGTACAACTTTTAACATCGCCAACGGTCATCGCGCCTGCATCAATAGAGGCAATAATGTCCCCTTTAGTCACGTTATGACATGAACAGATGGTTGCGGTATCAGGTAAGGCATCAACGCCTAATGTTGGCTTATCAGCAGCCATTGGCAAGATAAGACCTTCAGGAGATTCAGGTAATTCAATCGCGTTTAGCATGTATTGCAATAACGTGTCGTATTCACTGGTATCACCAATAAGTACGGCACCTAACAATGCTTTTTTGTCGTTTGATACAACGATTTTCTTATAAACACCTTCAGGTTGGTTCTCATAAGTGTAGGTTAATGCACCTTCAGTTTTACCGTGCGCATCACCAATTGAGCCAACCTCTACGCCCATTAGTTTTAACTTAGTGCTCATGTCTGCACCGGTAAACTCAGCAATATCTCTGTTTTCGCCATTTCCTTCAGTAGTAAAGCCCGCAATGTGTTTAGCGACAACTTTAGCCATCGCATAACCTGGAGCAACTAAACCAAAAATAAAGTTATTCCATAAAGCACACTCACCAATAGCATAGATATTAGCATCTGATGTTTGGCACTGGTTGTTCACAACAATGCCGCCACGCTCACCTATTGTCAGCTCAAATTCACGTGCTAGGTTGTCATATGGACGAATACCCGCTGAGAATAAAATTAAATCAGTTTCTAATTCGGTATCATCGCTAAAACATAATTTATAACGGCTAGAATTACCTTTTTCGATGACGCTTGTCGCTTTAGAGGTATGAACTTGTACCCCTAAGTCTTCAATTTTTTCTCTTAATAAACGACCGCCGCCACCATCAATTTGAACACCCATTAATTGGGGTGCAAATTCAACAACGTGTGTTTGTAGACCTAATTGTTTGATAGCGTTTGCGGCTTCAAGACCTAACAAGCCACCACCAATAACCACGCCAACCTTGCTTTCTTTAGCGCTAGCGGCGATGTCTTCTAAATCGTCAATAGTGCGATAAACTAAACAATGATCTTGGTCTTTTCCAGGGATTGGTGGAACAAACGGGTAAGAACCTGTAGCTAAAACTAATTTATCATAATGATATGTTTCGCCACTTTCGGTCGTAACATATTGAACGAGTTTATCAATCAAGACCACTTTAGCATTAGTTTTAAAGGTCACACCCAAGGCTTCATAATGCGCTGGTGTAGTCATTGCTAAATCATTTGCAGTTTTGCCGCCAAAATATTCAGATAAATGAACTCGATCGTAAGCTAAGCGGGATTCCGCTGAGAGCACTGTTATTTGGTAATTTGGGTTTTTAGCCATTTCCTCAACAAAGTGATGGCCAACCATGCCGTTACCAACCACAACAATATTAGTTTTAGTTAATAGCTGTTTATCTGTATTCATAAGGACAATCCTACTCAAAATGCGGGAATAAAATAAAACCTGTTAGTAAAGACATACAATTAACAAGGTTTTATTCAAGATGCCTTTAGTAGAGCAAGCTAGATGCCAATATATTTTTTATATACATAACAATATCTTAGCTATATCCTTATACTGGTGATTTAGTCCTTTGCACTAGAGTGAATATTATTGAGCACTCGGACGGTGCAAGTTTAAACAACCCTGTTGCGGGTTTAATACCAAGTTGATTAAGTTCTTTCCCACTCAGCGAGAATTAAAAGGCTTAGAG
>OJBR01000165.1_pt1 | contig 39964 bp, 33 predicted proteins | sample 1591161 | NCBI WGS metagenome assembly OJBR01 (sample SAMN05416803, study PRJEB24817) | seawater metagenome | isolation source: Sea water | place: Canada:Atlantic | collected 2013-07
ATCAATGCCTTGCCTAAATCGTTTTTTTCTCCCACTGAAACATGCATTTTGAATGGTCACGGGTATATGTCACTATTAAATTAATTCAACATTAAACGTCAAGAAGATCACGTACTAACATTAATGCAGCAATACTGCGTGCTTCAGTAAAATCTGTTTGCTGTAATAGCTCTTTATAGTCTTTAATTGGCCAAGATACCACTTGTAATGGCTCAGGTTCATCCCCTTCAAGTTCAGCACTGTAAAGATTTTTCGCTAGAAATATCGTCATTTTTGCATCAAAAAAAGCAGGGGCCATCATCATTTCTGTGATCTGATGCATTTGCTCACAACCATAACCAATTTCTTCTTGAAGCTCTCGATTAGCCGCTTGTTCTGCAAGCTCACCTTCATCAATAAGGCCTTTGGGGAAGCCTAGTAAATAACTGTGCGTACCCGCACAATATTCACGTACCAACAATAAAGTATCTTCATCAATCATTGGTACTATCATCACGGCGCCTCGACCTGAGCCCATCATGCGCTCATATTGCCTTTGTTCACCGTTACTGAAAGTAAGATCAATTTGTTCAATGCCAAATAGTGCACTTTTAGCCACTTGTTGGCGATGAGTAATGATAGGTAATTGGTTTTCATCTGCCATAATTATAGCCACATTGGTTAATTGCTTTTCCTTAGATATCACTATAATGACACGATAAACAATACTTTTGGAATAGCAAAATGGTAATATTTATTACACTGAATGTTTTTTTGAGGATTGGCTAAAATGGCGAGTATTAATTGGTCAGAAATATCTACTGTTTTAATCGATATGGACGGTACCATTCTAGATTTGCACTTTGATAATCACTTTTGGCTCGAACATCTGCCTGCTCGATATAGTGAAAAAATGTCAATTTCACTCGATGCAGCAAAAGATAAGCTCAAAACTGATTATTTATCTGTTGTTGGCACGATTAAATGGTATTGCCTAGATTATTGGGCTGAGCAAACACAAATGCCTATTACCGAGCTCAAGCGAGAAATACAACATTTGATTCAGCTACGCGCTGATGCAAGAAATTTTTTAATAGCGCTAAAAGCAAGTGGCAGAGATGTGGTATTAGTGACTAATGCGCACCCTGAATCATTATCGTTGAAAATTGAACGTACTCAATTAGACCAATATTTTGATGTACTATACTCAACCCATGATTTCGGCGTTACTAAAGAGTCACAGTTATTGTGGCAACGTTTGCAAGAGAAGCATGGTTTTGATTGTGACTCGACACTGTTTATCGATGACAGTATAGAGATACTACAGTCTGCACAACAATACGGTATTAAACATTTACTTGCAGTTGCTAACCCCGATAGTAAAAAAACGGCGAATATCATTACCGACTTCCCTGCGATTACCGACTTTGATCTTTTAACAGCTCAATTGAATAATAAATGACTCAGATATGCTGATAAGTCATCGCATAACTAGTCACTGTAATAATATCCAGCAGCAATCCAATCTAAGCACCCTAAAAAACTTTAATTATGTGTCAAGCGCATAATTAAAGTGCATATAAGTCATTGTACTTAGTTAACACACTTCCTTATTCTTATTAACAACAACCAAGAGCAAGGGCTTGAATCAATCAAGTGACTCACGAGGATAAAAATGAAACATTTAATGTTAGCTTTATCACTAATTAGCAGCACTGCAATGGCAACTGGAACATTGACACAAATTGAACAAGGTGAAGTTGAGTTATTACTCGCAGAATCTGCTAGTAAGTTACTTTACCTTGAACGTGACTGTAACAGGCCTATCGACAATGAAAAATTTGAAGAGTTGGCCAAAATAAAAGCATTCAGTGAAGGTTATGAGTCTATTGAAGGCATTAGCTGGTCACGCATAGAGGTTCAATCTCAACACGGTTATGAAAAACTAAAAGCCCAGGCTTCTCAGGGGCAATTATGTGAACAATTTAATAGTGAAATAAAAGGTAATTACCGTTTTTTAAAATAGTTTAATTACATTAACTCAAATCTCATATTTTCATCAAAACCGCTGGTTACTTGCACCACCAGCTTTTGGTGAGAATTGACTTCTTAAAACATACTAGGCGTGGCTATAGCTTTATCATTTTGGCTGATGCAATAGTAAAATTCCTTTTCATGAATGAAACTTCTCTTCCAATCATCACTTAAATTTGTCACTCAACAACTGAGTACCTCTACTCCACTATTAACTGCCTATCGCTAACGTCAATAATACAAGCTCAATAGTAATGTATACTCCATTCATTACAGAGTAATTAGTAGGTGAAACATGGCTTTATTAGAGCAGAAATTAGCACGGGTCGATCTTAATTTATTGGTTTCACTGAGTGTGTTATTAAAAGAAAAAAATGTCAGTAGAGCCGCCGAGCGCCTTTATTTATCACAATCAGCCATGAGTAGAACCTTACAACGCTTGAGAGAACTCTTCGATGATCCTCTTTTTCATCGTACTGCATCAGGCATAATACCTACAGAAAAAGCGCATAGCATTGAAGCTTTGTTGCCAGATTTATTACAAAAACTTGAATCAATACTCCATGATGATGATTTTTCACCTCAGACTTGTGATAAACATTTCTCTATTTCGTTACCCTCATTAACCAGTCATGCTATTTTTCTGCCCTTGGTTCAGGCGATAAACAATGAAGCACCCGCAGTACAATTATCTGAATACTCGGCAAAGATGAGTTCAAAAAAATCGCTTGAATCTGGTTTTTTAGATTTCGTCATTCATGTTGAAAAACCAGTAGACAGCGCTTTTATAGCAACTTCTTTAGGTAAATTATCATTATCGATTTTTGCGAGAAAAACCCACCCTCTTGCTGCACAACATAAGGTTGAATTAGCTGAATGTCTCACTTATCGGTTTCTAGAATTAAATGTAAATGAAGACTCAGGTGCTATTTTTACTAACCCAATTGATAGCATTTTACTCAAACAAGGTTTTAAGCGTGATGTTCAGTTAAAAACCAGTCAATTGAGTATATTAGTTGAGTTGTTAAAATCATCAGACACCCTACTAATTGCGCCCAGTTTTTTTATAAACTCTTCTACCTATAAAGAGGAGATGGTTAGTATTTATCACTTCGAGCAAACAGAAAGCAATATGGTCGAACTCTTTCTCCTGCACCATCAGCGCACGGTAAATAGTGCTGCACATCAATGGCTAAGAGATAAAATATTGCAGCAGACATTATAATTCATTACTTGCTAATCATTAGTTTCTAGTAGAGTATTGCTGTAATAATAAGCATATATTACTGTTTAATCTCGATATTATTGCTATTACTTTCAAAGAGTAAATTATGACCCTTCTAAAAAAAATCATCGCTCTTATTTCCATCGCATTGATATCATCCAGTGCGTTTGCAGCTTCTGGCATTTTTACCGATAAACTCGATGGCAATCTTGATGCTTCACGATATCTTTCAGAAAACGCTTATGGTTTTTTACCTGTGCCAATTATCATTACAGATCCTGCTGTAGACGGGGGTTTAGGCATGATGGGTTTATTCTTTCATGAGTCGAAAGAAGAGCAAGCAGCGAGATTAAAAACAATGCAGGATGAAAGTAATGATAAAGCATCACACAGTTTAATGCCGCCAAGTATTTCCGCTGCTTTTGGTGCGTATACCGGTAACGACTCTTTTTTCATTGGTGGTGGTCACCTTGGCTTTTTTAATAAAGGTAGCATTCGCTATATGGGTGGCGGCGGTTATGGTGATATAAACGTAAACTTCTATGGTTTTGGTGATCTCCCGCTACCTGCTCCCTTAGCAATCAATACGCAAGCAACGGCAATAATGCAAACACTTAAGTTTAAACTCGGAGAAAGCGCTTTTTATTTTGGTCCTATGCATCGCTATGTCGATGCGCAAGTGAGTATCATCAATTCAGGTGATTTAATTAATAAAATCCCTAGCAATTTACGACCCGCTTTATCGACTAACATAGTCACTTCCGGTGCAGGTCTGACAGTAGAATACGACTCAAGAGATAATTTCTATTCGCCAACAGATGGGCTAAAGTATGAGTTTAACTACCTTTGGTTTGATGATGTTTTCGGCTCAGACGTTGACTACACTTTAGCTGAGTTGACTGCACTAAATTACTTCAAAATTACAGACCATTGGCGTACAGCGATTAGAATGGAAGCTAACTATATCGATTCAGATCAAGTATTACCTCCTTATGCTACGCCCTATATTTCGATGCGCGGTATTCCAGCTGCTCGATACCAAGGACAATCAGTTGCTTTGTCAGAGCTGGAGGTAGCCTATCGTATCAATTTACGTTGGGAGTTGAGTGCATTTGCCGGTATAGGTAAAGCCAGTGACAGTTTTTCTGATTTTTCTGACAGTGATAGCCGTGTTAGTAAAGGAATAGGTTTTCGCTACCTGATTGCTAGACGGTATGATTTTAATATGGGTATAGATATAGCAAAAGGCCCTGAGGATACCGTTTTTTACATCCAAGCAGGATCTGCCTGGTAAATTACTGATTATAATTAATAATAGCTGCGTTGCTCTCATTCCTAATAGCACACTATTAGTCAATCAAGCGCCTTGCTATTGTTAATTATCCCTGCGTAATTCCTCTGCCATCAAGATACCTCACTATTACAAAGCACGATTGAAATTCAGCCTACTGTAGGCGGGAATTTATTCGCGCATTTTTGAAAATTTATTCGCGCCAAAACACATAAAAAAACACCGCAACCTCAAAGAGAGTGCGGTGCTTTTATTTTTGTAGTTGAAGCAAAGCTAATGCTCGCCTCGCGCGACTAAAGTCACGCCTACAAATTATGCTTCAGCGATAACTACAACTTTGATGCTAGTATCAACATCGTGGTGTAAGTGAATAGCGATTTCGAATTCACCTGTTTCGCGGATAGCACCTAATGGTAAACGTACTTCAGCTTTCGTTACTTCAACGCCAGCTTCAGTGATCGCATCAGCGATATCACGAGTACCAATAGAACCGAATAATTTACCTTCATCACCAGATTTTGATGCGATAGTAACTTCAGCTAGCTCAACAATTTTAGCTGCACGAGCTTCAGCTGTTGCTAATACTTCAGCTAATTTAGCTTCGATTTCAGCACGACGAGCTTCAAAGTGCTCAACGTTAGCTTCAGATGCAAATACTGCTTTACCTTGTGGTAATAAGTAGTTACGTGCATAACCTGATTTAACAGATACCTTGTCACCAAGGCCGCCTAATTTGGCGATTTTATCAAGAAGTATTACTTCCATTTTAAACCCCTATTAGCTTACTTATGTAAGTCGGTGTATGGTAACAATGACAAGTAACGAGCGCGTTTGATAGCACGAGTTAATTGACGTTGATATTTAGCAGCAGTACCAGTGATACGGCTAGGAACAATTTTACCACTTTCAGTGATATAATTTTTTAAAGTTGCAATATCTTTATAATCGATAGATGTTGCGCCTTCCGCTGTGAAGCGGCAAAACTTACGACGTCTAAAAAAACGAGACATGGAGTTCTCCAATATGGTTTTATTTTATTAACAATGTTGTTAGTAAATAAATCCTAATTAATCATTTCAATTTGCTGAGCATGTAATGCTAAAAGCGGATTACCGTTTCTAGATTCGTGACGATTTATAAAACCTGTCACTTTTATTACATTCCCTGCAATTAATTCACGAGTTAAGTGTGATAAATCACCTGTAGCAACTACTTGTATTCGGACAAATGCTTGTCGATTCATGCCAGCTTCATTTTGTATAGACTTGTGGTCTATTGAAAACTGACTATGACTAATACCTGCAGGGCTGGTTGATTGCTTCGGGGTTCTTACCACCTCACCTATCAACACTAGGCAATTCTCTTGCGAGAAAATCACAGATTACTTATTCTTCGCTAGCAGCTTCTTCAGATGTCTCTTCAGTAGAGACTTCTTTAGCTTCAACTGGCGCAGCAGCAACATCTTTCTTAACTTCGCGGCGATCGTCACGACGCTCTTCTTTAGCAGCAGCCATTGGCGATGCTTCAGTTACAGCGTCTTTAGTACGCATAATCATGTTACGAATAACAACATCGTTATAACGGAAAGCTGTTTCAAGTTCATCAATAACTGACTGTGGCGCTTCAATGTTCATAAGAACATAGTGTGCTTTATGTAGTTTGTTGATTGGGTATGCTAATTGACGACGGCCCCAGTCTTCTAGACGGTGGATTTTGCCTTCAGCAGCATTGATCAAGTCTGTGTAGCGCTGGATCATACCAGACACTTGTTCACTCTGATCAGGGTGAACCATAAATACGATTTCGTAATGACGCATTACGAGCTCCTTACGGTTGTAGTCTCATAATCTGGCACAGCCAACACCAGTTGAGACAAGGAACAAAAGTTTAGGCTGAATTAAGGAGGCGTATTGTAGGGAAAACAACCAGTAATAGCAAGCAATAACGAAGCGATATCTCATTACAAAAAAAACACCAGACTGCACTTACCTTTTTATCGAAAAGCGCAGCTATTTTATTGATTCAATATTAACAATTTCAGAACGATTCAGAGTGATTTTAAAGCGTTGTAAAGTCTCTTCGCCTTTACAGAAGTGGCGTAAAATAAGATTAATTTGATAACGCTGTTCTACACCTTGGCTTGAGATTTTTTGCCCATCTAAGCTATATAATCGACCAGCACCTTTTTTCAAGAACCGTACAAAAGGGGTTAAGTTAAAAAAGGTTTGCTGCTGAATTTCATCGTAGCCAGGTAAGAACTCTTTAGCCATAACCTTATTATCACAGCGAAAGTGCAATAACTGCGCGGCTTGTTTATTTTGTTGCCTACGCTGCTGAAATAATGAATTAACAGATTTAGGCAAATCTTTAGTGCCTATATATTCTAGCCACAAGATTTGGCTCAAAATGCGCTTTTTAGTGACGCTATGAGTAAATAGGTTTTGCCATTTGGGTCGACCTTTTTGAATCTTACGCCATATCAGACTAGTTAAGTCTTCTTTAAAGGTTTCTCGTAAACCGTAAATAAGCCCCAAGAAAGCCACTAACGCAACTGTTACCTCAGTAAAGTTAGTTCTAGCATTAAGTACTAACAACATAACAAAAGCCATAATAATAGCAGTAACAACACCACGGACAAAACGCTTTAAATTAACATTTAAATACCTCGTCTTGCGTTGAAAGACCACGCCGTATTCTATTAACCTTTGCAGCAAGCGCATTTTGTTAGTAATGCGGTTAGCATCATCAAGAGTCACTTGTGAGTTATATTTATTGTCAATGCGATAATCATTTTCACTTCGACATAAACTTAAAAGTAACTCTCGTTCAACCGTGAATTCGGAGCTTTTGGGTCCCCTTGACAGTAATTTTAAAAACGACTGTTCGATATGCCAACTTAAATAGTTATCTGCATTTTCAAAAAAGGAATTAAGTTTCTTATCAGAGGGCGTATAACGTCTTAACTTTTTAGTCAGTGATAGAGTCTGCTCTGCCAATTCAACCGCAGCAGGGTAAAATTCTTCTGCCGCTTTTAGCTTTAGTGTTTGCTTGATATCTGCATCGAGTGCTTTTTTAACCTGATAGGAGTACAAATTAAGGTTTAACCGATAATCACTTTGTTCACCTTTTTTTTGGCTAACAAAACGACTTCTTACTAAAGGCAGGTGTAGTTGGTCGGCATAGTAAGCACTATGATTTTTGATATTAGAATAGAAAAACTCTTCTTCATTAAGAGTACTGGGGTTAATACCCATCTCAACCGGCAACGAGAAATACAGATCAATACGTTGATAATCTTGTGGCAATAGCTGATGGCTAATTTTAAAGGACAAGTTTTCATCTTGGCTGAGTTTAGTTTTTTTCACTCGTAAAACGGATTCCTTATTTCAAGATAGTTTAGAATTTAAAACCATGAGATAAGCATAGCAAAAATAAGGATTTTTTGACAGTTTTTTCAGTCCAAAATTTAAAGGTCGCTCTTAAAATTACGGGCTGAAATCTTAGGGTCTTTTGAGCTTTCGAGATTGTTTTTGCAGCCGTTTGCTGGGGTTTTATACAAGGCAGAGCCTTTGTTACGTGGTTGTTCAGAACAATATGTTCCTGCATTGTCTAATAAACGACATCCATATCGCGTCACATTAAAAGGCGATAACGCCGTACAAATGACCAACAAACGCTGTCCGAAGGATTCGGCTAAAAGCGTCTTACTTATTGTTGAGAAGTATTTGCTTAGCGTGACTAGGCTACACACTACTCGCCGCGATTAAAACGCTTTACTCTCTTTAAAAAAGGCGAACAAAATTTAACCGTGAAAGATCAACAGCCCCTAATCTACAACTAATTCAGGCCAGTTAACGTTGGCATTATCTACGCCATTCTTACAACTCATTGGATCGTTTCCTTTATAATTTCGACAGCCCCAAAACTCGCCTTTTTTGCTCGACCGTAAAACCATTTCCGCATCACATAGACTGCACGTTGGTATCAAGCTTTTGCATAAGTCATTCAAGCAGGTTTTAAAACCTGGGTAACGTTTGTGTGTCATCGGGCTATCACATTTAGCACAAGGCTTTTCTTTATGTTCGCAGCGAGGAGAATTAGAACAGGCATAGAAGGTACCAAAACGGCCAGTACGTTTTTTTAATAGCCCTGTTTTACAAGCCAGACAATGTAAGTCGTCTACCAATGATTGAGTTGCTGTACATTCAAATTCATTCAGTTCAATTTGATGATCGTTCACAAGTTCTTTAACAAAAGGGTTCGATTCGGTCATATCTGCAATAATATAAACCCTATCTTTCGCTCTGGTGAGCGCTACATAAAATAATCTTCGCTCTTCTGCATAAGGAAATTTTTCTTTTTTCGCCAGTAATGCTTCATTAAGTGCAGGCGTTACTTTCTCAGAAGGAAAACCATGAGCGCCCTTTTTCAGACCAACAATAATGACATAATCAGCCTCTTTTCCTTTTGAAGTATGGAAAGACTGGGCATCAATGGTCAGTAAGGGATATTGATTATTTAACCTGTTAAGATCTATGTTACTTGGTAAAAGAAACCAAAAACGTGCTAATAAATAAACGGTAACAGGCTTACATACTTTAGCTGAAATAGCTGCTAAAACATCGTCGATTGCACCATTGGCCATTTCATCGATCAGTCCTGTTTTTCGAGAGCGAAATTGACTGTTATCTCGTTTGAGCAACGACACCGCAGGTGCATTAACTTGTTTCAACGAGGTAATTGTTTTAGTGATTTGTGCTGGATTTTTGCTAATAAAATCAGTTGCAACTTTGCCAATTTGGTTGTTAAATCGAAAAGTTTGATCTAATGCTGATTGAGTTGTTGATCCAAAATAATTAGAGAATTGAGTCGTTAAAGTGACATCAGCACCACTAAATCGGTATATAGCCTGCCAATCATCGCCTACTGCAAAAACGGAACATTCTTTATTGTTGTCACGTAACGCTTTTACCAAACGTGCTCGTGGCTCGGATATATCTTGAAATTCATCAACCATGATATAACGCCAAGGAGACTTAAATTGACCTGCTTGAACATAGGTTAACGCTTTATTAATCATATCTTCAAAATCAATTTCATGGTGCTGTGCTAGATGTTGTTCATAAGCGCTTAAAATAGGCTTGAGCAATGCTAAGGCTTTTTCTGTTTGTTTAGGCTCTACCGAGTTAGCGATAATACTGTTTTGTAAACTACTCGCTAAGGTGCAGTCTAAAGTTGTATCTAAACAAGCAGCTTTATAAAGCCCAACCAATTGCGTGAATGTTTTAGCAAGCTCGGTTATTCTGCCACTCTCATTGAGTGTGGCTAGTATTACGTCGCTAGGTATCAGTTCAATTGGTCTTAGTTCAGCAGATATATGTTCACTAGACATTAATTCGCTAGGTGTTCTTTCGCTAGGAAAGGGATCAGCGGGTGATAAGTCAGAACGATTTTTTAGTTCAATCAATGAGGCCTTTAAGGCACTTAGTAATTGACCTGTTTTATGTTGCGCATAGGTAAATTCAAGACACACAGTATTAAATTTATTATGAGTATCACGTTTCCACTGAATACCCTCATGGTATTCATCTTTATCTATGTATGGCGCTGTATCGTCGTTCTCATCAATCCCATAATATTCAATATAGACATTGAATTCAGGCAAAAAGAAGTCTGGCTGATATTGTTTTCGTTCGATTGATTTTACATCATAAGCGTATTTAGCTTCATACTGATATTCTATGCCATAAGAGAATAAGCTATTGGCAATATAAAGCTCCCCGAAGCTTTTGACTTGCTCACCTTTAAAACTGCGAATATCATTGTCCGTTAAGTACTGGTAGTACTCGCCTTTGCTTTTAAAGTCAAAAGCACTGCGTTCAACGTAATAGTACTTGCCAAAATACTCGAGGATGAGCTTGCGATACTGCCTATCTTCTTTAATGAGTCTTTCAAAACAACTTTGAATCCATTTAGATTTTTCTTTTTCATCATCTGCGAATACTGATAAACTGGGTTTTCCCCCTTCAACCTGAGCGATAATACTCAGGCCTAAACGATGAAAGGTAGTCGCGCTGATTTTATCAGTCGATAACTTATCTCTAATTCTTTCATCCATTTCATTAGCTGCTTTTCGGCCATAGGCTAACAATAATATTTCATCGCTCTTCGCTTGCAGGCTATTGAGTAAATAACCTGTCCGACCAATCATCACACTGGTTTTTCCGGTTCCCGCGCCAGCTAATAATAAATTATTATCATTATCGATAATGCAGGCTCTGCGCTGACACAGTGTTAATGGATTAGATTCGACATTATCAAAGAAGGCTTCATGAGTTTGAAGTTGCTTACTGATGTAGCTTTCTCGACAATCAGCTATTCCCTGCTGTTGCCAATGTTGGTAATACGATAATCGCTGTGTTATTTCAATAACATTGGTCAGTGAACTTGTTGCTTTACTTGACCTGTTTGAATTTAGCCACGGCAACCAACGGACTAATTCTTGCTTCGATGCCAATTGAATTCGTTCAATTATTGAACGACGCAGATATCGATTAGTCTTGAATTTTTCTATGGCGGTTAATAACGTTTCAACACGATGAATGTTGGCTACTGCCCAACGTTGCTCACAATTATTTTTGTGCTTACTCTTTGATTTATAGGCAAGCATGGTGAAAACATAGCTTTTGCTTTCTGTTTTAAGTGAAATTATTTGACCAAAAAAGCTGAGATGAAAAGTGGGAGGAACGATAAGTTCTTCCCACTTGATAGTGGTCAAATTATCTTCAACGTCAATAACTACACCACAATCACTGATTTTTATCGCTGTAGAAATCCCAATAAATCGACGAAAAAAACTTGAACAGATATACTTAACTGCTTGCTTATCGTTACTGTCAACACCCGTAAATGACTTACTGTTCATCAATACAACATTCGTCTTGAAGAAATGCAATCACAGAAAGCAATTTGTCATATTCAACTACGCAATAAAGCACTCGCCCTTCACGACGCTGCGTAATTAAGCCCGCAGAAGCCAAACTTGAAATGTGATGTGATAATGTTGAACCGGGTATCTTTAGCTCTTCCTGCACTTCACCCACAGCGATACCCTGCTCTCCAGATTTTACTAGGCGTTTAAATATAGCTAGTCGAGTGGGATGACCTAATTCTTTTAAAGCTTTAGCAATAATTTCTAAATCCATAACATTCTCTAAAATTTGTGTTTGATTTATAGTTCGATATTACTGGGAATATATTAATATGGATACTTTTATCTTCATAATGTGAATAGATTACGAATTAAAGTAGGTGTTTCTTGGCGCCATTACAACGTTGACTCATGCACAATGATTATGCCAACACAGTTAGTTGCCAGCATAACCAGTGAGAGCAATCCATTTGCAGTGTCTATACAGAGGTAATTGGTATTCCATTTTATATTAGAGCGGAAGCCGTAATATCTTTAAGTGCCACATTAGCAGCGAAAGGCTTGGCGGCAGGTACAAGTTATTTGTATGCATTTCTTTTCTAAATAGAGTCTGAAACGCATGTTGAGTTACTACTCGTTTTAAATGACAGTATATACCCAAGAGCCTTGATCATGAATCGCTCAGGCATCCTGAAACAGACATTTTGAAGTATCATGAGTATACACCAATAAAGGCCTTCATCTAATGACTTAGTCATTAAATAAGCTTGTGCTTTTTGTTCTGCAGTTAACTCAGTATCTAATGCTATCTGATACTTGTCTGTTAAATAGCTCATGATGGCTTCAGAATCAGCCACCACAGTACCGTTATCATTGATGAAAGGTAATTTACCTTTTGGTGATTTTTTTAAATACTTGGCACCATATTTAACCTGGCATGGAATATTCGCCATTCGCATGAAAAGCTCTACCTTCACAACAAACGGACTCGCATCCATTACATTGAAACACTGACCAAAGCCATAACGTGTAATCATCGTTAACCCTTGCAGATATTAAAATAAAAAAGACCAACGGAACTGTATACTTACACAGTATCTTTATTGGCCTTTTTTAACAAGTAATAATGCAAACAGATATATTTGAATGCTAATTTTGTTAGCACTTCAGTGTCACTTTATCTCCACTTGTATCATTACTTATACCATTGCGTATAAAAAAGTGACCACTTAGAACAGCACGGGCAACATTGGAACAATCAAAATATACGTTGTTAAAGTGATTCTACATCAAGCATGTTTTGTGACGTTATCATGGTGTTACATGCATTCCCAAAGGATGAGTTTTAAAAGCTTATATACTGCATTATTGATTTTGGTAAGGACGCTGCATGGATGCAGCTTATTAGAGAATGCAGGAGCATATTCTCCTGAATAGCCATTACCTGCAATCAATGCCTTACCTATAAGACTTTAAATTCTCGCTAAGCGGTCACTTTCTTATGCGGATTGGTATTAAAAATTTTTTATATGATTATATTTCTGCTGCAACCACAGATATTTCTACTAATAATGCTTCTCTTGCCATTTTAGCGGCAACACAGGCACGCGCTGGTGCATGTCCTTCTGGTACCCAAGCATCCCATACTGCGTTCATGTCCGCAAAGTAACTCATATCTTTAACATAAATAGTTGCTGATAAGATGTGTTTTCTATCACTGCCCGCTTGCGTTAAAAGAGTATCGACTTTATCAAGCATAGTTTGCGTTTGCTCAGTGATATCTTTAGTTGCATCTGCTGCGACTTGACCACATAAGTATATCGTACCGTTATGTTTTACAACTCGGCTCATTCTTTGTTTCGTTTCTTGTCTTTCTATAGTCATTCGACTTATTTCTCCAACATATCAATAAATTTTTGTGATTGTTCAATCGCTACATTCATATCTTTGATTAGCACGCTAACATCTTTTTTAATAGACAGCATCTCTCCCTGTAAAGCACCAACGGCTTTAGCATTTAAGTTATGCTTCAAAAAAAGGCTATTATCTTTTAATGCTGTGAGTACAGGGGCCATTTTGCTTTCTGCTTTATGCATTGATTTGATCAATGTTTGATACCTGCGCTGCGTTTCCTTCAGCTTAACTGAGCTCTGTCGACTGAGGTTTGCACTCGATATCTGCCCTATTTCATCTTCCCATTCATCAAATAAAGCTTCAGAGACATCTTCAACTTTTTCAATGCGTGAGCTTACTAGTGCAGCTGCTTCTTTTGAGTTTTCATATTGCTCTTGAATAATATTATATTGCGCTTCAAGTTCGCCACCTTCAAAATTAGTCAGTGCAGTCATTTCTTCTAAAGCTGACTTAAACTGCTGTTGCGCTTCCTGCTGAGATTCTTTGGCATCAGCGACGCGATCAACCATGATATCTCTTTTGTGAATACCGACTTTTTCCATAGCAGAGTAATATGCACTCGAACAGGATGTTAACGCAACAAGGCTGACAATCACGCATAATTTTTGACTAAAGCTGTACATATAAATTCCCTAATATACTTTTAAGTTTGCACCGAAGAACAGTACCAATACTTTTATCGTCTTAAGCTAAACGATATAACATCGCTACTAATGGTATATCGTTTTGTGAATCGAACAAAATAATTATTTATATCAATAGAGCTAATTGTGAGTCACTCATAAAAAAACCCCAATGTTTTTCAACAATGAGGTTTCACATCAATAAATTAATTGTCGGAAAATAGTTCTCTTTACAGATGATTTCCCTTAGTTCAAGGCGGAAGCACGGAGTTGACGTTAATCAATGAGTACTTCCAACGAAGAAATTAGGTAAAGCAGCAAAAAAGAGAGCTAATTTTTATTCCCATTCGATTGTTGCAGGCGGCTTACCTGAAATATCGTAAACAACTCTTGAGATACCATCAATTTCATTGATAATACGGTTAGAAACTAAACCTAAGAAATCGTACGGTAGGTGTGACCAACGTGCCGTCATAAAGTCGATCGTTTCTACACAACGTAAAGAAACAACCCAATCATACTTACGTGCATCACCCATAACGCCTACAGACTTCACTGGCAAAAATACGGTGAAAGCTTGGCTTACTTTTTTGTATAAGTCATGTTTGTGCAATTCGTCAATGAAAATAGCATCGGCGCGACGTAATAAGTCAGCATATTCTTTTTTCACTTCACCTAAAATACGTACGCCTAAACCAGGTCCAGGAAACGGGTGACGATAAAGCATGTCGTATGGTAAACCTAGCTCTAAGCCAATTTTACGCACTTCATCTTTAAATAATTCACGTAATGGCTCAACTAAGCCTAGCTTCATGTAATCTGGTAATCCACCTACGTTGTGGTGAGATTTAATAACATGTGCTTTACCTGTTGCTGAAGCTGCAGATTCAATCACGTCAGGGTAAATGGTGCCTTGTGCTAACCATTTAGCATTTTCTAACTTGTTAGATTCTTCTTCAAAAACATCAATAAATACATTACCGATAATTTTACGTTTCGCTTCCGGCTCACTTTCACCCGCTAAACGATCAAGAAAACGATCTTCAGCATCAATCTTAATGATATTCAAACCAAAATGATCGCCGAACATGTCCATAACTTGCTGCCCTTCGTCTAAACGAAGTAAACCGTTATCAACAAACACACAAGTTAGCTTATCGCCAATAGCGCGCTGTAATAACATAGCAACAACAGAGGAATCTACACCACCAGAAAGACCAAGGATAACTTCATCATCACCTATTTGCTCTTTCATTTTAGCAACAGCATCATCGATGATAGACGCTGAAGTCCATAACTTTTCACACTGACAGATTTCAACAACAAAGTTTTCTAAAATACGTAAACCTTGTTTAGTGTGTGTTACTTCTGGATGGAATTGAACGCCGTAAAATTGCTTTTCTTCGTTCGCCATAGCGCCATGAGCACAGCTTGGTGTTTGTGCAACGGTAACAAAACCTTCAGGAATCGCAGAAACTTTATCACCATGACTCATCCAAACGTCAAGTAAGGCATTACCGTTATCACCAATGCTGTCTTCTACTTTGTCAAATAAAGCAGATTTAGCAATTAATTCAACTGCAGCATAACCAAACTCTTTATGATCAGAGCTTTCAACGCCACCGCCAAGTTGCTCTGCCATGGTTTGCATACCGTAACAAATACCTAAAACTGGTACGCCAGCTGTATAGACATACTCAGGTGCACGAGGAGAGTTAGCTTCTGTTACTGACTCTGGACCACCAGCAAGGATAATACCTGTTGGGTTAAAGCCTTTAATTTGCTCTTCAGTTACATCCCAAGACCAAAGTTCACAGTAAACACCAATTTCACGTACGCGACGTGCGATAAGTTGAGTATATTGAGAACCAAAATCTAATATTAGTATGCGGTGATCATGAATGTCTTTACTCATGGTTGTTTTCCTACTGTTAACGCTCGTCATGAACTCGTTCATTCAGAGCGGATATCTTAAATAAAACAGGCTGAACTAATTTACTCATAGTTCAGCCTGACAAAATTCTTTTACTTTCATCTATATAAAAGCAATTAAGAATGGTTTTACAAAGTAGTTTTACTCGATAAGAAAGAAGAAGCGCGGAGTTGACGTTAGTCAATGAGCACTTCTGATGTGCTTATCGTGAAAAATACAAAGTAAAACTAACCCATTCTATAGTTAGGAGCTTCTTTGGTGATTGTCACATCATGTACATGTGACTCGCCCATACCAGCTGATGTAATTTTCATAAATTCTGGTTTAGTACGCATTTCTTCAATAGTCGCACATCCTGTCAAACCCATTGATGAACGTATACCGCCCATTTGCTGATGGATTATAGCGGAAACTGGGCCTTTATAAGCCACACGACCTTCAATACCTTCTGGTACTAATTTGTCTGCTTCGCCTTCAGATTTTTGGAAGTATCGATCACTTGAACCATCTTTTTGCGCCATAGCGCCTAAAGAGCCCATGCCACGATAAGATTTGTAGTAACGACCTTGGTAAAGCTCTACTTCACCTGGTGACTCTTCAGTACCAGCCAACATACTACCCACCATGACACAATGTGCGCCAGCAACGAGTGCTTTAGCGATATCACCTGAGAAACGGATACCACCATCAGCGATAACAGGAATACCTGTACCTTTTAATGCTTCTACCGCATTTGAAATAGCTGTTAATTGTGGAACACCAACACCTGTAACGATGCGCGTAGTACAAATTGAACCTGGGCCTATGCCAACTTTAACCGCATCAACACCAACATCGGCTAATGCTCTTGCGCCAGCACCTGTAGCAACGTTACCTGCAATGATTTGTAAATCTGGGTATTTTTGACGGGTTTCACTTACGCGATCAATAACACCTTGAGAATGACCGTGTGAAGTATCAATTAATAAAACATCAACACCAGCAGTAACTAACGCGTCAATACGCTCATCAGTTCCTGCGCCAACGCCAACAGCAGCACCAACACGTAAACGACCTAATTCGTCTTTACAAGCATCAGGCTTATTTTCAGCTTTTTGGTAATCTTTCGCAGTAATTAGACCAACTAATTTGAAAGCATCATCCACTACTAATATTTTTTCAATACGATTAGTGTGCATTAAACCTAAAATTTCTTCGCGCGCAGCACCTTCTTTAACCGTGATTAACTTTTCTTTCACTGTCATTAGTGAAGAAACCGATTTAGTTAAATCTGTTTCAAAACGCAAATCACGTCCGGTAATAATACCAACTAAGTTGTTTTTATCATCTACAACAGGGAAACCTGAAAAACCTAAGTCATCAGCTTTGTGCATGACTTGTTCAATAGTAAAGTTAGTACTTACTGTTACAGGATCTGAAACAATACCACTTTCATATTTTTTCACTTTACAAACGTTTTTCGCTTGTTCAGCAATGGTCATGTTTTTATGAATAAAACCTAAACCACCTTCTTGCGCTAACTTAATCGCTAAGCGCGCTTCTGTAACTGTGTCCATAGACGCAGAAACTAAAGGTACATTCAAATTAATTTTACGGGTTAATTTAGTTTTTAAATCAGCCGTGTGTGGGAGTACTTCTGAATGAGCAGGTACAAGTAATACATCATCAAAAGTTAAAGCTTCTTGGGCAATTCTTAGCATCGCAACATCTCTCTAAAAGGGTTGGTTAGGGAGTGAATATTGCGGCAGAATTTTAACCGTTTTATTGTTTTAGGTAAACCTATTTTTATTAACTTTTCATTAAAAGTTTGTAAAAATAAACGCTAAATAGTTTTAAATGATGAAAATAAATTGAAAGACTGCCCTATTCAATAAATAATAGTGAATCTTCTCAATTATTAAGCCTTAATTTCTCTCTATTATGAGCCAACAGCATATTTTACAAATCAGCGAATTAACTAAAAAAGTACGTTTCATTCTAGAAAGCGAACTAAACACTGTTTGGTTAACTGGCGAAGTATCAAATTTTATTGCCGCTAGCTCTGGCCATTGGTATTTATCATTGAAAGATGCGAAGTCGCAAGTTAAATGCGCCATGTTTAAGGGAAGCAATAGACGTGTCCGCTTAAGTACGGGTGGTACGCCGAGCAATGGTCAACAAGTATTAGTTAGGGCAAAGGTTTCTTTATATGAGCCACGTGGTGACTTTCAATTAATCATTGAACATATGGAAGATGCCGGCACAGGTTTATTACGTCAACAATTTGAACAATTAAAAAATAAGCTTCATGCCCAAGGCGTTTTTGATTTATCACGCAAGAAGCAGCTACCGGAACATATCAACTGTGTCGGTATTGTCACTTCACCGACAGGCGCTGCCGTTAAAGATATTTTAACTGTACTTAAACGTCGTAATCCAAACATCAAAGTCATTATTTATCCTTCACTTGTACAAGGCGACTATGCACAAGGGGATATTTGCCATGCCATTGAGAGTGCTAATAGTCGCAATGAATGTGATGTACTAATTGTTGGTCGAGGTGGTGGCTCATTAGAAGACTTATGGCCATTTAATGAAGAAAGTGTCGTTCACGCCATTTATAACAGTGCATTACCTATCATTAGTGCCGTTGGCCATGAAATTGATACAACCTTGAGTGATTATGTTGCCGATTTACGTGCCCCAACCCCTTCTGCTGCAGCAGAGTTAGTCTCAAGTGATAGCAGTGAATTACTTAATCAATTACTCATGCTTAAACAGCGCTTGGTAAAAGCACAACAAAGCAAGTTAGACTATTTAAGCAACGAAACAAATTATTTGCAGCACCGTTTATCGCAAGTGCATCCCGAACAACAATTGCAGTTACAGCAACAAAAAGCAGATGAATTAAGTTTACGGTTAAAACTAGTAATGAAGCGTAATATTGAGCAACTGCAGAGTAAGCCTGTTCAGCTTAGACAAAGATTGCTTCAACAGTCTCCTATAAAAACCATTCAATTGCAGCAAGAGCACGTGAGCCAAAATGCACATAGGATCACACAAGCTATGCAAAATTCATTGCAACATAACAGTGAAAACTTTGTACATTTGATTGAGCAATTACAACTAGTGAGTCCACTCGCTACAATAGCAAGGGGCTACAGCGTGACACGCAACAGCAAAAACGAAGTAATTAGTAAAGTTGCACAAGTAAAAGTAAATGAAGAAATCAGTGTTCAGCTTAGTGATGGAAGCATTAAAGCTAAAGTCATTTAGTGCTTATTCTACAGCCTATAAGAAGCAAGCTTACTGTCATATCACTAAATAACTGATATGATTTCAATATGTATTTTCTAAGGTAGCTTAATGCTATGCGCTTTAATTATAGAATTGTTTTTATTATAACTGCCTTAGTTTTTACCTTATCTGCCACCTTAACGATAATTAACTATTTAACCTCGATGGAAACAACGAGGGAGCAACTAAAAAATAGTGCTCTACCGCTAACTATCGATAATATCTACACTGAAATTCAGAAAAACATCATAGAACCCAATTTGATAGCCTCGATGATGGCGCACGATACTTTCTTAATAGACTGGTTATCAGATGAAGAAGATGATGTACAACAAATAGTGCGTTATTTAGAAACCATTCAAAATAAATACCAAATGTTCACGGCATTTTTAGTGTCTGATAAAAGCGGAAGTTATTACTCTGCGAAAGGAATGCTGGATAAGATTGATGAAAAAAGTCCTAATAGTCAATGGTATTTAGACTTTCAAAAAGCGCCTGAATTGAACGAAATCAATATCGATTACAATACGAATATGGGAAGTGAACTTATCATGTTTATCAACCATAAAATCCTCAATGATGATTATCATATGATAGGTGCTACAGGTGTTGGGCTGAAGACTTCTTATATCAATGACATGCTAAAAGTATTCAGGCAACGTTATCAATTTTCAGTTTACTTTGTCGATGTAAATGGCAAGGTTGTCATTGCCGAACAAAACGTACAAAAATTAAATAACCTCAGTGATATTCCAGAATTAGCTAACCAACTTTCCGACATTATTGGTAAAGGAAGTCAGGTGTTTGAGTACACGCAGGCGGGAGAGGCTTTTTTACTTAACAGAAAATATATTGATGAATTAGATTTATACCTTATTGTCGAAGCCAAAGTTAATAACTTTACTCAGGCTGCAGAAGAAACCTTTTATCTCAATATACTGTTATCAGCAATCATAACCTTACTTATCAGCTTTATCATTGTGCTATACGTAAGAAAAATTCACTTGAAACTTGATAAGCTGGCTAGTCATGACGATCTAACTGATTTGCCAAACAGACGTTGTTTTCATGAAGAATTAGCAAAGTTGTTATTGCTCAAAGAGCGTAATAATAGCAAGCTTTCGCTCATATTTATTGATATTGATAACTTCAAATACGTTAATGATACTAAGGGGCATGACGTTGGCGATAAAGTACTAATATCTTTAGCGAAAATATTAAACAGTAATGTTAGAAAAAGTGATTTTGTTGCACGATGGGGCGGCGAAGAATTCATTATTCTGTTAATCGACTCTGATATTAATCAAGCTCAGATCATTGCTGAACAATTACGCTCACAGGTTGCTCAAAGTAATCAATTAGCCCAATATGCCCAGCAGCAAGTGACGATTAGTTTAGGCGTGACCTCTGCCACTGAGAAGGATAATGTCGATACTATTCTAAAACGCGCTGATTTAGCTTTATACAAAGCAAAATCAGCGGGGAAAAACTGTATTGTCTCAAGCTAAAGCTTGATAGAGTAATTCTATTACTTGCTGCTTATTCACTTCATTAAATTTAACACCAAACGATACGCCATCAATTTGTTGTTTAAAATTACAAACGGTCGCGTTAAGTTTAATATTGTCCTCACCTTTACTTGTCTCAACTAAAATCTCAATGATTTTATCTTCCGCCAGTACCAACTTTTCACCGTTAATAATATCTAACTGACCACCATTAACAGATAAATTTGTCATGGTTGTTTGCCAGTAAACATCATCAATTTTAACTTTCGCAACTATCTGAGTTTCAATGCGAACAGAGGAACGCAATTGTTGCAATGTCACGGTAGTTGGAATGTCTAACACCATAATGCGGGAAGGGATTTGTAAGGTTTGCCTAACAGTACTAATAAAAGCAACAGCTGCACCATCTCTGCCTTCAATAAGACCACGAACCGTAATAACAGTGCCTTGGCCAATATATTGAGAAAATGCCCCTAGCTTTGAAGAATCTGGGTACTCTATGAGTACATATTTCTTTGGTAAATAGCCAATAAAATAGGTGTTAAATTTTCTTTTTTGACCTGCAGGCGTAGAAATATCAATAATGATTGGCGCACCCGCTTTCAAGTAAGATAAGTTACGTGCAGAAGGTTTAGTTGGATCAATTAAGATTTCTGGTTCGGCCATATTCTTCGATGAGATAATACGTGGAGCATATTTGTACCTTAGTAAAACCAAGGCTTGATTGCAACTTGCTATTTACATAGCCGTTACCTTTCAACATGTTCAAATACTCTGAAACATATCAATTGATTGGTAACGACTATATAACGTTGCGGTGAATGCTAGTCTTTTTTATAACCTTGCGTTGCACGAGCTATTTTCTTTTGCTCGGTATAGTTTAGTTTCTTCTTACCAGCAAATGGGTTCAAGGTATCTTTAAATTGGATACGGATAGGCGTTCCCATCATTTTTAATGACTTACGATAATAGTTCATTAAATAGCGCTTATAAGACATAGGTAACTTCTTCGCTGAGTTACCATGAATGATAATAATAGGTGGGTTATAACCACCAGCATGGGCATATTTAAGCTTAATACGTCGACCTTGGTGTAAAGGTGGCTGATGATCAAACACCGCCATATCAAGTATTTTGGTTACCATTGCTGTTGAAATACGTTTAGTTGCAGAAACAAACGCTTCTTCAACTGATTCATATAAATGACCAACACCTGTACCATGTAAAGCTGAAATAAAATGTACACGAGCGAAATCGATAAAACCTAAGCGTCGATCAAGTTCAGTCTTAATACGATCTTTCTCATGATCTTCTAATCCATCCCATTTATTGACAGCTAAAACGAGTGAACGACCTGCTTCAAGAATAAAGCCCAATAAACTTAAATCTTGATCACTAATACCTTCTTGAGCATCAATGATAAGAAGACAAACATTGGCATCTTCAATAGCACGCAAGGTTTTAATTACTGAGTATTTTTCTACCACATCAGTAACATTTTTGCGGCGGCGAATACCAGCAGTATCAATTAAAGTGTACTCGCGACCATTACGTTCCATTGGAATATAAACACTATCGCGCGTTGTTCCAGGCATATCGTAAACAACAACACGCTCTTCACCTAAAATTCGGTTGGTTAGCGTTGACTTCCCAACATTAGGGCGTCCGATGATCGCTAACTTTATTTTGTCATTTTCTTGAGGTTCATCTTCAAGCTTTTTAGCAAGCTCTTCCTCAGTTAGTTCTAGGTCCTTATCACCGAAGAAGGCATCATCAAACTCACCTTCACTCGCTTCACCTTCTTCTACTTTAGGTTGGCCAAGTTCTTCAATATGAGGCGTTAGTGCAAGCGTTAAAAGTTGTGTAACACCACGACCGTGGGCAGCAGCAATTTGGTGAACATGCTCGCCTAATCCTAACGAGTAGAATTCCGCAACAGCAGAATCACCATGAATACCATCAATTTTATTGGCAACGACAAATATTTTTTTATTTTGTTTACGCAAATGATCAGCAATACCATGATCTGCTGCGGTCAAACCATCACGAGCATCGACTAAAAAGAGGACGGCATCAGCCTCCTCTATTGCCATTAATGACTGTTCAGCCATCAGCACATCGATACCTTGCTCATCACCATTAATACCACCGGTATCAATAACAATAAAAGGATGTTCTTCTACTTCAGCTTGACCATATTGACGATCGCGAGTTAGACCAGGGTAATCGGCTACAAGAGCATCACGACTACGGGTTAAACGGTTAAATAACGTTGATTTTCCGACATTAGGACGGCCAACTAGAGCAACTACAGGAAGCATGAGCACCTCAAAGGAATCACCATGCAAGCGAGTAATGCATGGTTCTTCAAACAAATATAAAAACTAAATACCAAAACTTAAAAGCAAAACCACTTAGTTAGCTTAGTTAAAAATGATATTGCTAAAAACAAGCAACGGCTCCTAATGCATTTTATACCCGTTACCATTCAAGTGCATCTTGATTGGTGACAGGTTTACATCGGAACCGTTATTAACTTTAGTTGTTTTATTTAAAAAAAAACAACTTATACCCAAGCCACTTGAAGGTATGTGTTTCATGACGCTCGAGCGATTCATGATCAAGGTGCCTCATTTTTTAAGGGTAATTCCCTTAAAAAATGAGGCACCGAAAAACATGGTTTGCTCAGACGTCCCCAAAGGTCTGGTTTAGAAACACTTTATGCTGCGATATTAATTGAAACAGTAGAATAACTATTATCTTCAATCAATGCCCTGCTTAAAAGCAATTCTAATTCCCGCTGAAATCTGAACTTTCAGGTAGCTTGGATATATAAACAGTGCAACTTATTGAGCTGCACTGACAATTTTTGGTGTAATGATAACTTGTAAGTCACCATCACGAGATTGGCTGTACATTATATCATCAACGACTGTCGGCGTTGAGTATATTCCACTACTGTCGACATGATGACGAGATACTATTTCACCCGTTTCTTGATCAAGCCAATGTAAATAACCTTCAAAGTCACCAACAACAACATAGTCATCAACCACTGCAGGTCCCGTTACGCTGCGATTTGTTAGTTCAACATTACTCCAGCGCTCAATACCATTAACTCGATTAAGAGCATAAATATGACCGCGAGTATTAGTAATAAAAATATCATTACGATGAACAGCAATTTGTCTATATGAAGAATACTGGCGTTTCCATAGAATTCGCCCTGACTTTAATTCAATAGCCACTAAGTTACCACGAGCAGAAATGGCATAAACTTTGTCACCAAAGACAACTGGCGCTGAATCGACATCGATAACACGTTGTAATTCTGTTGAACCTGTCGCTTCACCAACTTCAGTTGTCCAACCTGCTTGGCCTTTTTCAAGTATGTATACGCCAAGTTCCCCTTTACCAGAACCAACTAATACACCACCAGAGGCTATAACTGGGGTACTGATACCGCGTAATGTTAATGCTGGAACGTCTTGTTCAACTTTCCATATTTCATCGCCAGTATTCGCATCAAAGCCTTTAAGTACACCCGAAGCAGAGTTTACAACTAAAATTCCCGAATCAATAGCAGGTGCAGTAATGACTTCACCCTTAATTTTCGCTTGCCATATTAATTCGCCTGTTTCAGCATCTAAGGCAAAAACATCGCCATTTTCAGTGCCGAGGAAGACTTTGCTCATGCCTGCAATAGGTCCGCCTGCAACTAAGGCAGAAACACGACTATCCCAAAAGCTACGTTCATCATTAACATCACTTAAATCAGCTTGCCAAATTTTATCGCCGCTCTCTTTATCATAAGCAACAACATCACCTTCACGACTAGCACTATAAACTTTGTTGTAGGCAACAATAGGTTTTATACGTGAGAAATAGTCATTAACACCATCACCTACACTACGGTCCCATAATATTTCAACATCAAAAGCATTATCTAAATCAGAGAGTTCAGCAATTTTAGTGCTAGGGTCTTCTTCATCACTTGACGAACAAGCAAATAAGCTTGAAGACAACAAGATGATGGCGAGCACTTTTTTAGTACTTAGACCTTTAAAAATTTTTTTATCAAAACAACGCATAGTTTGCCTTTTTAACAACAGTAAATAATCTTGCCAAATAACCTAATAAGGTTACTTAGCCGCAGGTTCAGCGGCAACTACTTCAGTAACAGGTAATGTTGTTACTTGTGCTAAATCATCTAATTTAATTTGTAAACTTGGGCTTGTCGCAATACCATCAGCGGCAATAGCTGCTTGATAAGCGCTACGAGCTAGATCATTTTTACCTTGTTGAAGGTAAGCATCACCTTTAATTTCTTCAATGGCAGCAGTAAATGACTCAGGTAACTTACTATTTAACGTAGCAAGCGCATCTGAATATTGTTCAAGCTGTACTTGTACACGGGCTAAACGTAAGCTTGCAATGGCTTTAATACCATCCGTTGGTGCAGATTCAATTGCTGTTGTTAACTGCTTTTGAACTTGTTGCCAGTCTTTATGGCTCGCTGATTCTTTAGCAAGAGCCAACGCCGTTAAAGAAACATAGCTATTGTTACCATTTTCACTGATAAATTTTTCGCCATTCGCGGTGAAGGCTTTAGCATCTTTACCGCTTTGTTCGATAAGTGTTTGATAGTTATCTGACACGATCAACTCTTCTTCAAACTTATTATCTTGATAAAGATTAAAACCGATAAATCCAGCAAAACCTAGGGCAACACCCGCGATAATAGTATTACCATTTTGTTGCCAGTAACTTTTAATTGCTTCTACTTGTTGTTCTTCTGTTTGATAAATTTCCACTTCTTCACCTTGGCGTAATGCCTTTAAATTAATTCAGATAACAAGCTCGAAATTTGGGTAAATTCCACGCTTTCTTGTTCTTTTTGTCCGCGTAAGTATTTGACCATAACTTTCTCTTGGGTAATTTCATCATCACCTAAGATTAACGCGATTTGTGCACCAGATTTATCAGCACGTTTTAATTGTTTCTTCATATTGCCTCCGCCACAATGGCACTGCAATCTTAACTCAGGTACTTGATCACGCCATTGCTCAGCTAATTTATTTGCCGCGACTTGTGCATCATCACCTAAGATAACGACATAAGCATCTACCTGTGGACGAATATTTGCTACTTTTTCTAACTCGGTAAGCATTAACACTAAACGTTCGATACCTAAGGCAAAACCAAAGGCTGGTGTTGCTTTACCACCAAGTTGCTCAACTAAACCGTCATAACGACCACCAGCACAAATAGTGCCTTGTGCGCCAAGTGTTGTCGTAACCCATTCAAATACAGTTCGGTTGTAATAATCCAAACCGCGTACTAAGCGCTCATTTAATACATAGTTAATACCAGCTGAATCTAAACGAGCACATAGCGTATCAAAATGCGTTTGCGTTTCTTCACCAAAATGATCTGATAATTTAGGTGCATTAACGAGTGCTTCTTGAACTTGTGGATTTTTACTATCCAATACTCTCAACGGATTAGTGTGCATACGTCGCTTAGAATCTTCATCAAGCAACTCTTCATGCTCAAGCAAATAAGCAATCAGGGCTTCACGGTAATTAGCGCGTTCTTCATTCGATCCTAATGAATTCAACTCTAGTGTGACAAATTCATTGATACCAAGTTCCCGCCATAAGCGAGAAGTAAGTAAAATAATTTCAGCATCTATGTCCGGAGTCGCAATTCCAAAGGCTTCTAGGCCAAATTGATGAAATTGACGATAACGACCTTTTTGCGGTCTTTCATGGCGAAACATAGGACCCATATACCAAAGACGTTGTTCTTGGTTATATAACAAGCCATGTTGATTACCGGCGCGAACACAACTTGCAGTACCTTCTGGACGTAGCGTTAAGCTATCACCATTTAAGTCATCAAAGGTGTACATTTCTTTTTCAACAATATCGGTCACTTCGCCAATACCACGTTTAAATAGCGCTGTTGACTCAACAATCGGCATGCGAATTTCAGCAAAACCGTAGTTGCTGGCGACACGGCGTAGAACCGTTTCAACCATTTGCCAAATATTAGTTTCACTTGGAAGGCAATCATTCATGCCACGTATTGCTTGTAGAGCCTTTTGTTTAGCCACTGAGCTGTTCTCTCTTTTTATTTTCTATAAGGCCGACCAACATACCTCTTCGGCACTGCTCTTGGCACTTAAAACTGTGTTATATTTGCGCAGCGCGCAGTATACCTAATAATGAGGATCGAATAAACCATGTTGCTTATTGCGTTTTCATTGCTTTGTACGATAAGTTATCGAAAGTTTTAATCTTTTGTTTGTATATCAATTCTGTTTTTTTCATCAAGACGTTCACTCATCGAGCGTGCTTTAGCGCGAATACGTTGTTCTAATTGGTCAACAAGATCAGTATTATCAAAACGTTCTTTTTGACGAATGCCATCCAGATAGTAACCACTTTTCTTGCTGCTGCCCGTTAAGCCAAGATCTGACACCATAGCTTCGCCGGGTCCATTGACAATACAACCAATAATAGACACGTCCATCGGTGTCATAATATCTTCAATACGCTGTTCTAACGCATTGACTGTTGATACCACATCAAACTCTTGACGAGAACAACTTGGACAAGCAATTAAATTAATACCACGGCTACGTAACTTAAGTGACTTTAAAATATCAAAGCCCACTTTAATTTCTTCAATTGGATCCGCCGCGAGGGAAATACGTAAAGTATCACCAATACCTTGGGCTAATAACAGCCCCAAACCAACAGATGATTTCACCGATCCAGCGCGCAAACCACCGGCTTCAGTAATACCTAAATGTAATGGATTATCAATTTGTTTTGCTAATAATTTATAAGATTCAACCGCTAAAAAAACGTCAGACGCTTTAACACTCACTTTAAACTCATTGAAATTGAGTCTATCTAAAATATCAACATGACGCATTGCCGACTCTAACAAAGCCTCCGGTGTTGGCTCAGTATATTTTTCTTGAATATCTTTCTCTAATGAACCACCGTTGACACCAATACGAATGGGGATATTGTTATCTCGAGCACACTCAACCACACTGCGAATTCTATTTTCATTACCAATGTTACCGGGATTAATTCGCAAGCAGTCAACGCCGTATTCGGCAACTTTTAAGGCAATACGATAATCAAAATGAATATCAGCAACTAAAGGTACTTTTACTTGTTTTTTGATTTCACGGAAGGCTTCTGCAGCATCCATAGTAGGAACACTAACACGAACAATATCAGCGCCAACGGCTTCCAGCGCTTTTATTTGCGCTACAGTTGCCGCTACATCAGTAGTCAATGTATTTGTCATTGACTGAACAGTAATAGGCGCATCGCCGCCAACAGGTACATTACCGACCATAATTTGACGAGAAACGCGGCGTATAATTGGTGATTCTTTAAACATAATTTTTCTTTATATTTTTCTGTATGCTAAGTCGTAACTAAATTAAGGATCCCCCTAAGACAGTAACTACTCAACAATAGGTAAGTTAAATTTAGCAATATTGCCAACATTAAAAGCCGACATATCTACTGGCTGATCATTAAAAACAATACTGGCCAATTCTGGTTTTCCGACAGTAATACGCAGTGGTGCTATACCTTGTATAGTCATTACATAACCGGATTTTTTCACACCCCAAGCAATTCGTTCACCTGTTGCATCATAAATATTTACCCAGCAATCACCTTTAAAGGTAAACACTGCGGTACTTATCGCTGCGACTTTCGGTTCTGCAGGTTGAGAAACGTCATTTACTACAATATTAGCTGAAGCGTTAAGATCAATATTAGCATTATCTATTAACGCTTTAGTTGTCGTGTCTAACGCTAATTCTGCCTCATCTTTTTTTTCACTTAGCAGAACATTATCATTAACGGGTGTTGGTTCATCAGCCAAAGAAGAAGATTCGAGATTCAATGTTGCAATATCATTGCTAACGGCTTCAGCAGGAGTTGTAGTTGGCACCACACTTGATGAGTCATCAGACTGCTGTCTGCTCTCTTGCAGCCACCATAATACCGTTAAACCAATAAAAACAGCCACGATCAAATAACTCAACCACATAACACGGCTATGCTCTGCTTGTTTCGATGTTTCTTTAGAAAAACTCAACATTTCACTGCGCTGAATAGTAGCAGCGTCAAGCGCATCATAACTTGCCAGTATATCTTCTACCTCAACGCCAACTAATTTAGCATAATTTGCTAGATAACCTCGATTGAAAGTCACAGGCATTGACGGGTCGAAGATATCATTTTCAAGATCTTCAACAAGTCCTACTTTTAAGTTCAGCTTACTGGAAATAAATTCTTGTGAGAGTGAGAGCCCTTTACGAGCTTCGCTTAACATAGCGCCAGGGCTCAACATTTCCATGAATTCATCTAGCTCAGCGACTTGTTCAGTTATATCACTCGATTGTTCGTTATCTACTTGAGAAGCAGAGGATAGATCATTAGTCATTAATATTTTTCACTGTTTGAGGATCGACCACATAGAGCTTATCGCCTATTTGGATTTTATTTTTTTCGGAGATATTATTCCATTTACGTAATGTATTGAGTTTGACATTATATTCCACAGAAATACTATACAAATTTTCACCTGGTATTACGGTGTGCAAGACTTCTTCTGGCTCAAGCATGTCAGTATCATTAATTACTCCTGCAGCCGCTATGACTTCAGCTTTCACTACTTCAGCCTCAACCACTACAGGTAAAGCCTCAGGTAAAGGTACATCACGTATTGCTGGTATAGGTTGAGTAGATGTAGGTTCAGTTGTATTTGCAGCCACTTGTTTAACTGTTGCCGCTTCTGTTGTTACTGGAATCACTTTATCAGTCTTACTACTGCTCACTACTGCATTTTCTGAAGTTGTTACAGTAGAATTTTTTATTGGTTTACTTGTTTGTTTATCTGTTGCTGAAACAGTTCCTGCTACCTGAGAAGAAAGCAATACAGTTCCTGAAGCAAGCGCAGACGATGTTGTACTTGTTATCAGTGCAGGGGCTGCTGGCGTTGTAACCACAACTGTTGCTGCTTTCATTGTGTCAATTGATTTCACCGTGGGCGTTACGGTTTTTACGCTACTAGTATAAGGTGTATTTGCTGATTTTTTTGGCGACAGTTTAACGACACGCTTTTTACGAGATGATGACAAATGACGATTTTTTTCTCTTTGACTAAGTTGATATTTCTTCGCTAAATTATCAGCATCAATCAGTTCCAACTCATTCAGTAGATATTGTTTAGCTTCCCAAGATTGCGGGTACATTCTCACTAACATGTTAGCGTAATTTCTTGCTGTTCTACGTTGACCCAATTTCCAATACAATTTATAGGCAAGTGACAATGAATTTGCAGTAAATCGTTGCGTACTACGTTCAAACTTTTGTAAAAACAGCTTAGCTTCCTTGTAATTTCCCATGGCATATTGCAAGCGGACCATTTGAAATAACGTACTTGATCTATTTGGACTATGGTAAATAGACTTATTTAAGTACATCTCTGCTTTTTCAAAATTATCATTTTGTAAATAACATGAGGCAAGGTTTTCATAACTTTCTGATACTAATAAATAACTAGGTACAGCAATTGCTTTAAGAAATTGTACTTCTGCTGCAGCAACGTTACCTTGTCGACATAAGAACACCCCGTAATTATTCAAGGTATCTGCGCTGTCTGCTTTTATCGATAAAGCTTGTTCAAATGACTCAATAGCTAGTGTTTCTTCGCCAACAGTTTCGTAATAATGGGCAAATGCTGTATGTACTTGTACTAAATTCGGTGAAAATCGCTTCGCTTTTTCAAGATTAAGTTTTGCTTGTGACATATCACCCATTTTTAAATAACCTAATCCTAAAGAAATGCGCGTTGCCGCCATTTCATCACGATTTGCTTGGTTTTTTACGATAGGTTCATTATTTTCAAAGCTTTGGGTAACACAACCGCTTAACAACGTCATAGAGATTGCTGTTAAAAAGGTAGGAATTAAATATTTAGCCTTAGCTTTATCCATAATATGCAATGCGTTAATCGCCTCTTATTGTTATTTTTTCACCGAAAATCAGTAGACTGCTATACCAATCGGACTGATTTATTGATCACTTAGCGAGAATTAAAAGGCTTAGAGGCAAGGCATTGATTGAAGAGAACGGTTATTCCCTTGTCGAAATCAATAACGCCGCATATAAGCCTTTACCTTTTATTAGGTACTCGCCCTTTGGGAGCTCATTAGCAAACTGATAACATCACAAAATAAATAAAATATAGAATAACTATGTTTAACTCATTTTGTTTGTTCTAAGCTCGCTACTTAAGCTCTAAGTTGGTTAATTAATTAATCCGCTTGGTATTAGACTATTTTGATAGAGATAGTGTCAGCTTTAGGTTCATCTTTCAATGAACTTATTTCAGCATTCTTCGCTGCATTTAAAACACTTCGCTTAGTTCTATCAAAAACATCACCTGCGAGTTGACCACACGCCGCATCAATATCTTCACCACGTGTACGTCTAGTGATTACAGTTAAGCCATAACTTTGTAAGACTTTATCAAAGCGATCGATGCGAGAGTTACTTGAGCGTGAATAAGGTGAACCCGGATAAGGATTAAAAGGGATCAAGTTAATCTTACTCGGTAAGCCTTTTAAAGCGTGCGCTAATTCATGTGCTTGGTCAGTACTGTCATTAACGTGGTCAAGCATGACGTATTCAATAGTCGCTTGTTTATTTGCTTTTGAGCCACTGATATAACGACCGGCCGCGGCAATAAAATCTTCTAATGGATATTTTTTATTAATCGGTACTAATTCATCACGCAATTTATTATTGGGTGCGTGAATTGAAATTGCTAAAGCACAATCAATTTTTTCTTTAAGCATATCTAATGCTGGCACAACACCTGACGTACTTACGGTTACTCGGCGCTTAGATAAGCCATAACCTAAATCATTCAGCATAGTATCAAGTGCTGGAATTAAGTTCTTCATGTTTAATAATGGTTCGCCCATGCCCATCATAACAATATTGGTAATCGGGCGAGTACCTGCAATACGAGTGGCGCCAATATCATTAGCAACACGCCATACTTGGCCAATAATTTCAGCCATAGATAAATTGCGATTGAAGCCTTGCTGAGCCGTAGCACAGAAGGTACATTCTAATGCACAGCCAACCTGAGATGACACACATAATGTTGCACGATCATTTTCAGGGATCCAAACAGTCTCTACTTCTTGTCCGCCTTCAAGTTTCAAAGCGTATTTAATAGTACCGTCTTCTGACACTTGTTTTTCAGAAATATCAGGTGCTGATATCACACAATTACGTTGTAATTTCTCACGTAATTTCTTATTGATATTAGTCATCTGCTCAAAATCACTGTAACCAAAGTGATAAATCCACTTCATGATTTGATCTGCTCTAAAAGGTTTTTCACCAATAGACTCTAGGTATTCACGCATACCTTTTTGATCAAAATTAAGTAGGTTTACTTTTCCGCTTACATTATTCATAGAACAAACTCTCACTAACTAAAATTAAACTACTTGATAAAGCAGCCTAAAAAACAAGGCGCAAATTGTACGCTTTTTAAGCGTCAATCGCAATTTTACTAGGTTATCGTCAGAAGAATTATTATCCGCTTAAAATAACAAAAGGATTTTACTAATTGCTCAGTAAAATCCTTTTAAATACTTAATAAAGTATTAAGTAATTAAACATTAACCTTTCAATTACCTACCAAGGTAAGCCAATAAAAAGTGCTAATATTTAAAGTCTAATTAACGAGTGCGTGGGCAAATTTCGTCATCAGAGAAGAAATAAGCAATTTCACGAGCAGCTGATTCTAAAGCATCAGAACCGTGAGCAGCATTTTCGTCAATTGAATCAGCAAGGTCAGCACGGATAGTTCCTGCTAATGCTTCAGCTGGGTTAGTAGCGCCCATGATTTCACGGTTTTTAAGAACAGCGTTTTCGCCTTCTAAAACTTGTACCATTACTGGTCCAGAAGTCATGAATTCAACTAAAGCGCCGAAGAAAGGACGTTCGCTATGTTCAGCGTAGAAACCTTCAGCTTTTTCTTGGCTTAAGTGGATCATTTTAGAAGCAACAATTTTTAAACCAGCAGTTTCAAAACGGTTGTAAATTTGACCAATGAAGTTTTTAGCAACTGCGTCTGGTTTTACGATAGAGAAAGTACGTTCGATAGCCATGATAAGCCCTTATAATAAATTAAAATTTTAGTGTAATTAAATAGATACCAATTTAGCAAACTGACATCTACAAATTTTGGCGCGATTATAAACGAAATAATAGTAAACTGCTATCAATAACCGAGGGTTAATTATTCAGACCTGTGTCCCCTTTATAACTAAGGTTCAGTTGAAATTAAAAACTCCTTTAGGTATGGCCTTAATCTAATAAAAGAACTGTTTCAATATAGTCATGAGTTGCCTTGCATAAAACCTTTCTAAATCAGTATTAAAAAGCGATCTAACTAAATCCCTCTCATAAGTTTCTCATTGGTAATAACCCGGTATGGCATCACTTATTTGCAAATACTTCGTAAATCACCATAGTAAAGTTACAACTGTATAGAAATTTCCTATTATTTTGCTTTTTTCTCTGGTCCTTTAGTCGTAGTTGTTAACTAAAAGGGTAAAGCATTCTTCAACAAAAAACGGAAAAGTCACACTTATTGGCTATTTTCTCAATGTCGCTGTAACTCAAGCTACTTATGATTTTTTACCATTATGAGGTTAAGAAAATAATAAATATTTCATAATATTCTCCTTTAAACATCATTTTTAGTTGTTACATTTGGTCACATTGTCGTAAAAATTCTGACATGCTTTAATAGTTCACTGCGAGTTAAAATTAAACAACTGCAGGAATATCAATGCAATTTATAAAACGTGCGCATGGGGATGAACAACCATATTGGCCAGCAGGGCCATTTAAAATTAGATTACCTTTTGTTCATTACCGCTGGGAACTCCCAGAAATGATACAAGGTTTTTTTATGTTCGTGGTTGGTTTAGCCATGATCCCTTTGCTTGAAAGCTATTTAGGCATGCCTTATGAAGCAGCATTAGCTTTTACTTTTATTGCAGGCGTTGGTTACATTTTACCAGCCCTACTTGGCGTTCCTTTGGTACCCGGTTGGATAACACCAGCCATTCCTGTTGTTTTACTCTATTTGAAAGGTTTTGAACCAGGCCCTGAAGCAATCAGAGCATTGTTCGCCTTACAAATTGAAGTCTCGATTATTTTTCTAATTTTAGGCGCAACCCGTCTAGGATCTAAATTAGTGGATGTTATTCCAAACTCACTAAAGTGTGGAATAATTATTGGCGCAGGTATGGCGGCAATGATGGGAGAACTCAAAGTTGGTGGTCGCATTGATTCCACGCCAGTTTCATTGATTGTTGGTTCTATTATTTCAGCTTACATCTTATTCTCTCTGTCTTTTAAAAATGTAATTAATGAAAACTCATTTGCCCGAAAAATCGCTAACTTCGGTATGGTACCAGGAATGATCATTGCGATGCTCGTTGGCTGGGCGGTAGGTGAATATCCATTACCTGAAATTGAATGGGGCATTACTAATCCTAACTTTTCATTAATGTGGCAGTATCTACCTTTTACTGTTGGCTATCCTGATTGGGAAGTTTTCTTACTAGCCATCCCAACAGCAATCATTGCTTATGTTATTGCCTTTGGTGACATCCTTGTTGGTTTTACTTTAGTAAATCGTGTTGATCATATTCGCGTTGATGAAAAAATAGAAGAAAATGTTGATCGAGTTCATTTAGTTACTGCTATTCGTAATGGTTTCCATGCTTTTCTAGCACCATGGCCAGGACTCGCAGGACCATTATGGACAGCTGCTCACGCTACCGTTGCCGAGCGTTACGCTATGGGCCGTAAGTCAATGGAGTCTATCTATAGTGGCGGTGGTACTTTTTGGATGAGTGGTTTACTTGCACTATTCGCATTACCGTTAGTCACCCTATTCAAACCGGTATTACCCATTGCACTTTCACTTACCTTAGTTCTTACCGCTTACATATGTATTATGGTTGGTATGGAACAATTGAAAAACTCAACTGAACGCGGCGTTGCCGGTATTGTTGCTGTTACATTAGCTATGCCAGATCCTAAGTCCACCATGTATGCAGTTTGCATCGGTGTAATTCTTTACGTCTTGATTGAGCGTCCTAGATTAATGGGCAAGCACGATAGCAAAGATAACATCATTTTTGCTGATGAAACGCAGGAAGAAGTGGCTGTCGCTACGAATAACAATACTTAGTAATAGGGGAATATATTAATGACTAGTATAAACATTTTTGAACAATATTTAGAGCCAAACGAAGCTAACTATATGGCCCTGACACCCATTTCGTTTTTAGAGCGTGCAGCCTTTGTTTACCCAGATAAAACAGCAACCGTTAATGGTGATATTCGTCATACTTGGTTAGAAGTTTTTCAACGTTGTTCACGCTTTGCTAGTGCTTTAGCAAAACGTGGTATTGGGCGAGGTGATACGGTTTCAGTGATAGCACCAAATATCAGCGAACACTTTGAAGTACATTTCGGTGTACCGATGAGCGGTGCTGTGCTTAATTCAATCAATACTCGCCTTGATGCTGAAGCCATTGCTTTTATACTTGTGCATGCTGAAACTAAAGTATTAATCACTGATAAAGAATTTAGCCCAATAGTTAAAAAAGCTTTACGCATGATCCCCCATAAGCCGTTAGTTATCGATATTGATGATCCTAATTTTAACGATGGTCAATTAATAGGATCATTAACCTATGATCAGTTGCTAGAAGAAGGTGACAGTGATTTTGAACCAATAAGACCTAATAATGAATGGGATGCTATTTCTTTAAATTATACTTCGGGCACAACAGGCGATCCTAAGGGAGTGGTATATCACTACCGTGGTGCTTACCTTAATGCGGTGAGTAATGTTATGTCATGGAGCATGGGCGAGCATCCAGTCTACCTATGGACTCTACCTATGTTCCATTGTAACGGTTGGTGTTTTCCTTGGTCGATTGCGGCAACTGCAGGTACCAGTGTAAGTTTACGTCACGTGCGCGCAGAACCTATTTTTAATTTAATTCAAAGAGAAAAAGTGGGCTACTTTTGTGGTGCACCAATTGTATTAAATATGCTTAATGGTGCGGATGCATCATTAAAAGCTGATATCAATCACCCAGTGAAAGTAATGACGGCAGGTGCTCCACCACCAGCTTCCGTGATTGAAGGTATGGAAGCTTCTGGTTTTAAAGTAACTCATACTTATGGTTTAACCGAGACCTATGGCCCTTCTGTTGTTTGTGCTTGGCATGACGAATGGAATGAAGAAAGTGCAGAGAAGCAAGCTAAATTAAAATCTCGCCAAGGGGTTCGCTCTCCAATGCTTGATCAATTAATGGTAGCGGATCCTGAAACCTTAGAGCCTATGCCAAAAGATGGGGAATCTGTTGGTGAAATCTTTATGCGCGGCAACCTAGTGATGAAAGGCTATCTTAAAAACCCTTCAACCACTCAGTCAGCATTTGATGGTGGTTGGCTTCATTCAGGTGATATCGCGGTTTGGCATAGTGATGGTTACATTGAAATAAAAGATCGCTCTAAAGATGTCATTATTTCAGGCGGTGAAAACATTTCAAGCGTTGAAGTAGAAGATATTTTATATCGACACCCTAAAGTTCAAGAAGTGGCAGTAGTCGCGAAAAAGGATGATAAGTGGGGAGAAACTCCTTGTGCGTTTATTACACCAATGCCTAACATTGAAATTACCGAACAAGAAATGATCACTTTCTGTCGCGATAATATGGCGCACTTTAAAACGCCAAAAACCATTATCTTTGGCGAATTACCAAAAACATCGACGGGTAAAATACAAAAGTTTGTTTTGCGTGCGCAAGCAAATAAGTAGTATGACAACTTTCTAAATAGTAGTTATATACCTAGACAGCCTTAGTCTACATGACCCTGTATTTTAAAGTTGTTTAAGTATAGTCCCTTCCAACCTCCTACTATTTTTTGGGCTGGCTTATAGCCAGCCCTTTTTTTATAATTATACCAAATTGATTAAGTTATTTCCCTCTCAGCGAGAATTAAAAGGCTTAAAGGTAAGGAATTGATTGAAGAGAATGGTTATTCCCTTGTCAAAATCAATAACGTAACATATAAGCCTTTTAAACTCGTCCTTGTGAAGCTCATTAGCAAACTGATAACGGCGTAAAATTAATTGAATATAGACTAACTATGTTTAACAAATTTTTCTTGTTTTAAGCTCGCTAATGTAGCTCTGAGTAGGGAATAAATTTAATCAAATTGGTATTATTTTATCGTTTATTTGGATACAGGTGATTAATGTTTTTACAGCAAAAACTATCCCGTACGTTCTTTTCTGCCATCACCGCTATTTTGCTCGTATTACTTATTGGTATCTATTGGTATTCAGTGCCTTTAATTAATAAAGAAGTTTACAAAATTGAAAAAAATGCCAGTCGTTTAGTCTTAAATAACGTTTTTGAGTTAGCCAGTACCATGCAACTCAGCCTAAAACCTCAAAAAGAAGAAGTCGTTCATAGGCTGCGTCAAATAATCAAAAATAGTGTCATTGCCAAGACAGGCTACCTTTTCATTTTTGATGAACAGGGAAATATGCTGCATCACCCTAACCCTAATATTAATGGCACTAACGCTTTACTGCTTAAAGATCCAAAAACCGGTGAACCCATTTTACAAGAGCTTATTGCTGTTGCTGATACAGGAAAAGAGCTTGAATACCTTTGGGATAAACCAAGCGATGCCAATAACTATAGCCATAGCAAATTATCCTTAGTACGACACTTACCTGAATTGGGTTGGTATATTTGCTCGTCTGTCTATATTGACGAATTGCAAAGTAGCGGACAACTGCTGAGCCGACGTATTTTAACAATGGGTTTTATTGCCTTCATGTGTGCTATTTTCTTAGCGCTAATTTTTTCATATTGGGTGACCAAGCCCATTAATACATTGGCATTGATTGCCAGAAAAGTGAGTCAAGGCGACTTAACTGTAACCAGTGGCATATCACGTACAGATGAGTTAGGTATTTTAGGCAAAGCATTTGACGACATGGTAGATCAAATGCGTGAAAACATTGAGATGCTTGATTTAAAAGTTGCCTCACGAACGCAAACATTAGCCACAACCAATGCTCAACTGCAACAAGCACTCAGTGAGAGTCAACAAGCGCAGCAGCAATTAGCGCAAGTTCAACATATCAACGCTGTTGGACAGCTTGCTGGAGGATTAGCCCATGACTTTAATAATATCCTCACCATTATTCTAGGTAACTTACTCGCTGCGCAGCAAGATAACGAGCATAATAAAGGCTTACTATTGCGTTTACTTCCCGCAATAAAAGCCTCCCGTAAAGGCAGTGATATTACCAACCGTTTATTAGCCTTTTCACGACGACAATACTTGGTCCCCTGTAGAGTTGACATTACCGTATTAATTGTCGAAACCATCGAGTTATTGAAGGGGTCATTACCTAGTAAAATTATAATTAACACCGATTTTTCTAGTGAGAAATTACAAGTATATGTTGATGCTAATCAGTTAGAGAATTGCTTAATTAATTTAGTATTAAATGCAAAAGACGCCATGCCGAACGGAGGCGCCATCACTATTATTGTCAACAAAAGAATAGTAGATAACGTATTACAATTCGACGAAGAAGTTGTTTTAGGCGAGTACCTTGATGTCACTATAATAGACGATGGTTATGGTTTTTCCGATCAAGCGATAAACAAAGCATTTGAACCCTTTTTTACTACCAAAGATACTCATCAAGGCTCAGGTCTGGGCCTAAGTATGGTATTTGGCTTTATCAAACAATCACAAGGCTACATTCGCATCGCTAACCAGATAAGTGGTGGCGCGAAAATATCACTATTATTACCTTTATTGAGTAGTAAAAAAGAAGAATCAACCTCAAAAATAGCATTAGATAACAATAAAGAACTAACGAAAGAAACAGGTTTTTCCAATAAATTAATATTATTAGTTGAGGATGATCATGATGTTAGAGCTATTATTAGAGAGCAGTTAATCTCATTTGGTTTAAATGTCATTGAAGCCAATGATAGTGATGAAGCCGAACAACTTATTGATACTATCAATGACTTATATGGTATGGTTTCAGATATTAGTATGCCGGGTAATAAGGATGGATTTGAACTAGCTACCTTGCTAAAAAGTCGCTCTCCTACGTGTAAAACTGTACTCATGAGTGGCTATTTTCAACAACACAAAGAGCCAAATGAAGACACGCCTATTTTGTTAAAAAAACCTTTTGCGGCAAGTCAGTTATTTCAAGCATTACAATAAAAAGAATCGAGGTGATGACACTTGTGAATACCAAACCCTTAATTTACGTTATCGATGACGAAGCCGAAATATGTGACTTAGTTTGCCAAGAGCTTGAGCGCTACAACTTTAGTACGCAATCATTCACTACCGGCGAACAAGCCTTATTAGCTATAAAAAAACAATTGCCATCACTTTGTATTATTGATCTTGGCTTACCTGATATGGATGGTTTGTCCTTAGTGAAACAGCTTTTTGACGATAAAAAGATCGGTGTAATCATTTTATCCGGTAGAAATAGCCTACCCGATAAAGTATTAGGACTAGAGTTAGGTGCAGATGATTATATTGGCAAACCTTTCGACCCACGAGAACTCGTAGCTCGGGTAAAAAGTATTATTCGCCGAATTGTAGTTAATGAACAGCCAGCAAAAACACTTCATACCGCAAGTTTTGGTGATTGGACATTTGCACAGTCAACACTTACCTTAGCCAACAACAAAGGCGATAGCTTTATGCTAAGCGCTGCTGAAACTGAAATACTGATGGTTTTACTGAATGCGCCAAGGCAAATATTATCACGAGAGCGTTTACTGAGCGAAGATGCAACATCTTTCGATCGAAGTATCGATGTTAGAATGTCGAGGTTAAGGAGGAAAATAGAACAGGATCATAAAAACCCTAAAATAATCAAAACAGTATACGGTGCTGGTTATATCTTCACTTTAGAAGTGACTTGGCAATAAACCTAATACCAAGTCCATTAAATTTATTTCCATCTCAGAGCTATGTCAGAAGAGTTATAACAAATAAAATTTGTGTAGGTATAGTCAT
>OJBR01000185.1_pt1 | contig 37930 bp, 37 predicted proteins | sample 1591161 | NCBI WGS metagenome assembly OJBR01 (sample SAMN05416803, study PRJEB24817) | seawater metagenome | isolation source: Sea water | place: Canada:Atlantic | collected 2013-07
TCGGCAGCGTCAGATGTGTATAAGAGACAGGGCAAAGACAGCGGTTATTACTGGCTTTAGCCTTGATAAATGATCCTCAAATTATCTTTCTAGATGAACCAACAACAGGTCTAGATCCCCATGCTCGTCGAAATTTTTGGCAGCTGATTAAAAATATTAAAGCACAAAATAAAACCGTTGTTTTGACAACCCATTATATGGATGAAGCCGAGCAGCTATGTGATGATATCGTCATCATGGATCTGGGGCGAATAATTGAGGCGGGAACCCCACATGAATTATTAGCTAAACATTTTGAAGATGTTTTCATCTACCTACCTCAGGCACAAGTTTCGAGTGAATTAGTCAATGAACATGGCTGGAATCAATTAGCTGATCGTATTGAAATCACGAGTAAAAACGTTGAAAAAACTCTATCCTTATTAATGAGTAATAATGTTTCCCTTGATGGCTTACATGTTAAGTCAGCTAATCTTGATGATTTATTTTTGAAACTTACGGGTCATTCGTTACAAGCATGACGAACCCCGACTCCTATATTAAGGAAATAATATGAATTTCAAACGTTTTTTTGCTGTTTTTAAAGCGCGGAATATTGAATTTTTTCGTGATAAGTCATCACTTGGTTGGAACCTGTTTTTTCCTATTTTGTTGCTGGTTGGTTTTTCCTTTATCTTTTCAGGTGATGGTCGAGCAGCGTATAAAGTAGGTTTGCTAGTAGAGCAAGAAAAAATGCAGAAAATGGAAGTGAATGAAGCACAAACAGAACTGACTCAGTTACGCTTTATTGATTTTATTAACTATAGCGACCTTACTTTAGCGAAGGCAAAGCTTAGCCGTCACAGTCTAGATTTGTTGGTTGACTACAATGAGAAACGTTATTGGATTAATGAGGAGTCATCTAAAAGTTATTTAGTTGAAAAAATCTTCCTCGGTCAACAGCTTGGTCAACAAACTGAATTTACTCGCTTACAAAGTAGTGGCAAAAGTATTCGCTATGTTGATTGGGTGCTACCAGGAATATTGGGTATGAATATGATGTTTAGCTGCTTATTTGGTGTAGGTTATGTCATCGTACGTTATCGCAAAAACTCAGTTTTAAAGCGGTTAAAAGCAACACCACTGTCTGCCTTTGAATTTGTTTCTGCACAATTATTATCACGATTATTCATCGTCATGTTTATGTCAATGGTCGTTTATAGTGGCTGTAATGTCTTTTTTGATTTTTTCATGATGGGAAGTTATGTAGACCTTTTCATTATCGGCGCATTAGGTGCTTTTTGTTTAATTAGCCTAGGGCTACTCGTGGCAAGTCGAAGTAAAAGCGACGAACTTATTGGTGGACTATTAAATGTAACCTCTTGGCCTATGATGATGCTTTCAGGCGTTTGGTTTAGTTTAGAAGGTGCGCCTGAAGCGTTAAAGGTATTGGCAGATTTTATGCCACTAACTCACTTAGTCGCTGGCGCAAGAGCCGTTATTACTGAAGGTGCGACACTGAGTGATATTAGTTTTCATATTAATATATTACTGCTGATGAGTAGTATCTTTTTGGCCTTAGGGGCTTATTTGTTTAGTTGGAATACTGAACGATAAAATTTAAGCTGACAGTGGTTCTTGAACAGACAACTTCACTGTTAAATAAAAATTGAAACGATAGTTTTGTGGTGTAGTATTAGTATTATAAATAGGCAAGTAGCGTAAGGTTTTGATGGCTTTACGACATTATTTGAGTTTGTGGTAATTACATGGTCATACCAGTATACTTGCCTTGAGTACGTCGTTATTACATAAACATAACGATATTTACCCCTTATTTTAAGAGACCTATTATGGCCGTAGTGATTAGTGGAACTGGGTTATACACGCCAACTCAGAGCATCTCAAATGATGAATTAGTACACTGTTTTAACCAATACGTAGAGAAATTTAATCTTACTCATAGTCAAGAGATCGAAAATGGTGAGATAGACGCATTATCTCCTTCAAACAGTAGTTTTATAGAAAAAGCATCAGGCATAAAAAGTCGTTATGTCATGGAGAAAGAAAGTATTTTAAATGTCGACATTATGTCGCCACGTTATACCGAGCGTGATAATGACCAACTTTCCATGCAGGCTGAGATAGGTGTAGCCGCAGCTAAGGAAGCGATGTTAGCTGCCAATAAAACGCCAGAAGATATTGATTTAATTATTGTAGCTTGTGCTTATACTCAACGCTCATACCCAGCCATGGCGATTGAAATACAAAATGCCCTTGGTTGTGGAGGTTGGGGTTTTGATATGTTGGTGGCTTGTTCAGCCGCTACTTTTGGGATCATTAACGCGGCAAATGCGATCCGCAGTGGTACAGCAAAAACAGTACTGGTCATTAATCCTGAAATATTATCGCCACAAATAAATTACCGAGATAGAGATAGCCATTTTATTTTTGGAGACGTTGCAACAGCTTCTATCATTGAAGATGAAAGTACTGCGAATGCTGAGCATGTTTTTAAAATTATTAGTGAAAAGCCGATGACCAGCTTTTCTAATAATATCCGCAGTAATATTGGCTATATGAATAACTGTAGTCCAGAAAACTCAGATAATGATGACAAATACTTTATCCAGCAGGGACGAAAAGTATTTAAAGAAGTTTTACCTATGGTGTCTAATTTAATTACCAGTGAAATGGCAAAAATGGATATAGGTTCTGATGATATTAAGCGATTATATTTACATCAAGCTAATATCAATATGAATAATTTCATTGGTAAAAAAGTACTTGGAAGAGAACCAAGTAGCGCTGAAGCGCCTATTATATTAGATGAATATGCAAACACCAGTTCAGCAGGTTGTATTATTGCTTTGCACAAAAATAAACAGGACCTAGCGACTGGAGATAAAAGTGTATTATGTTCTTTTGGCGCCGGATACTCGGCATGCTGTTTATTGTTGGAATATGTTTAAAGTAAAACTTATGTAAAGTGGGACTTATATAGGGTAGCAATTATGTCGCAATCTAGCCTTTGGCAACTACACACTGATACGGGAGATTTTGCAGAGCTATGCAATGCCCTTTATCAGCGTGAAATTAGTGTTATTGCTAAAGGTGACTTTTCCAGTTCGCAATCTGTACAGGCGCGCTTAGAAAGTTTGTCTTATTATATAACTCGTACAGCTCATGCTATGGAAAAAGTCATCGCACAAGGGCAGTCGCCACTGCTATTAGACACTCAAAATGCCAGTTGGTCAGCGAAACAAGGCAATAAAATGCCTCTTTCTGGACAAGAAACTGAGCAAGAATGTGCCAATACAATCAGTTGGTATTTGCAAAAAGATATTTATGTCGGGCTTGCTGTACCTGTGTTGTTATCCGATCATATTATTATTGATTGCATTGATCGTATCGATCTTGATAAACAGAGAATAAGAACAAATGTTGGCGGTTGGTTTTCGTTAGCTGTTGATGAATTAATGAATCAAAGTCAAGTGACAAATAAGCGTCTGCTTAAACCCAATAGAAAAATAATGACCTCAGCTTGCACAGGACATTGTTGGCAAAGCAATAACAAGCAACTCCCTATTATACCAACGTTGAGAGAATTGTTACTATCTTGCTCTATTAATTGGAAAAACTTCAAAAAACCGTTAGCTATTTAACTCTGCCCGTAGATAGGTATAATAACGGTAATAATCTCGTATTTTTCTATACACTTTATTTAGGTTGTCATGCGCGTATTTACAGCAATTTTGCTGATATTATTAGTATTACTTCAATACCGACTTTGGTTTGGTAAAAATAGTGTGCCTGATTATCTTGTCCTGAAAGAAAATGTTGTTCACCAAGTCAGTGCTAACGAAAAATTACAACAACGTAATAAATTACTTTTTGCGGACACCGATGATTTAAAGTTAGGACTTGAGGCAATTGAAGAGCGTGCCCGTAATGAGTTAGGAATGATCAAAGAAAATGAAACATTCTTTCGACTTATCCCAAAGGAAAATAGTACTCGTAACGTGAATAATTAGATGAAAAGCAAGGTAGCTTCTTAATGGTGTCAGCGCAAAAATTCATTGCTATTGTACCTGCTGCAGGCGTGGGAAAACGCATGCAGGCAAATTGTCCGAAACAATACCTTTGTATTAATAATGAAACGATTTTGTCGCACACCGTGATGAGGTTGTTAAGTCATCCTTTAATCAGTCAAGTCATTGTTGCTTTGGGAGTCGATGATCAGTATTTTGCTGAATCTGCTTTAGCGCAACATAAAGATATCATTCGTGTAACCGGCGGTACTGAACGAGTTAACTCAGTACTCAATGGCTTGAAAGCTGTTGATAGGAAGAAATACCCTTGGGTATTAGTACATGATGCGGCGCGACCTTGTGTTAGCCATCAAGATATCGATAAGTTGATCAGTCAATGCTTAAGTAACGATTATGGCGGTATATTAGCTACACCCGTTAGAGATACCATGAAACGGGGTGTCGGTTTTCAAGATAATGTTAAAGGTGCGTGTAGTACTATCGCCAGTACCGTTGAACGCGAGCAGTTATGGCATGCACTAACGCCACAAATGTATAAGACAGATGAGCTAGCTACTGCGATAGAAAAAGCACTGGAAAGTGGCTTGAACATTACTGATGAAGCTTCAGCCATCGAACAGGCTAACTTACCTAGCTTATTAGTTTCTGCCAGTAGTGAAAATATAAAAATAACTCACCCTAATGATTTAGCACTAGCTGAATTTTATTTAAATAAGCAAAACAATAATAGCAATTAAATTGATCAATAGTTCTGATTTAAATAGGTCAGCTAGGTAATGTGATTGGTATAACTAGATAAAAGGACAACAAAATGCGTATAGGTCATGGTTTTGATGTACATAAATTTGGTGGCGAAGGACCTTTGGTACTCGGTGGTGTGGAAATACCATTTGAACACGGATTCATCGCACATTCAGATGGAGACGTTGCTATTCATGCACTTTGTGACGCTATTTTAGGGGCATTATGCTTAGCTGATATTGGTAATCACTTCCCTGATACCGACGGAAAATATAAGAATATTTCCAGCAGAATACTACTTCGTCATGTTGTTTCATTAATGACAGATAAAGGCTTTCAACTGGGTAATGCAGATATCACTATTGTAGCTCAAGCGCCCAAAATGGCTCCTCACTTAGTCGCAATGCGAGCTTGTTTAAGCGAGGATTTAAAGACTACGATTGAACAAGTTAATGTTAAAGCTACAACGACCGAAAAACTAGGTTATACCGGGCGCAAAGAAGGTATCTCGGTACATGCTGTTGTTTTATTGATTGCAATAGAAAAACCCCTGCCGCTTATTGAAGAAATACAAAATATTTAGTTGGTGTAATTACCTTTAATGTTGGCAAATACAGAAATAAGAAGATAGATAACATGTTAATTGAACAAGCCTATTTACACGGAAAACCAGAGTCTAATGGTTTATTGCGTAACCAAATAAGTGACTTTAAAGTCTTTGAAGAATTGCCTTTTTCTCCTTGCGGTGAAGGGGAACACTTATTTGTTCATATTCGAAAAACCGGTGCTAATACCGTATTTGTCGCCCGAGAGCTGGCTAAGTATTTTGAAGTAAAAGAACAACTTGTTTCTTACGCTGGATTAAAAGATCGTTTTGCGGTCACTGAGCAGTGGTTTGGAGTACATGTTCCAGGTAAGCAAGAATATAATTTAGATGACTTGAATATTGAAGGCGTAGAGATTCTTTCTTATAAGCGACACAATAAAAAATTACGCACCGGTGCCTTAACGGGTAATCGCTTTGAGCTTATTTTACGTGAAGTGACCGCTATAAAAGCGTTTACTGAACGTTGGCAACAAATTGTCGAACAAGGTGTCCCTAATTATTTTGGCGAGCAACGCTTTGGTATTGGTGGCGGCAATATAGAGCGAGCTTTATCTCTGTTTTCAGGACAAAAGGTAAAAGATAAGAAAAAGCGTGGTATGTACCTCTCGGCCGCGCGATCACATATTTTTAACTCGGTGCTGAATGAGCGTATTCAACAGCAATGCTTTGATAAAGTAGCTGTTGGCGATGTGTTAATGCTGGCGGGTACACAATCAGTATTCCATCTTGATGAAGTAGATAACGCTATTCAACAACGCTTTACTGATAAAGATGTTGATATAACTGCTCCTATGTGGGGCGCTGGTGAACTGATGACTAGTGCTGCACCATTAGCATTAGAACAAGAAATAGCGGGAAAGAATCAGGAGTTTTCTGAAGGTCTGCCACGTTTTGGTCTAAAGCAAGAACGCCGTCGCATTCGTTTAACGGTTAGTGATACTACTATTGAATTATTATCAGCGGAAGAAGACTCAGCACAAGAAAAGAGCAATGCAGTGAAAATTAGTTTCTTTTTACCTTCTGGGTGTTATGCCACTACAGTTTTACGTGAGCTATTAAACTACCAGGATATGACAACTCGTATTGATAAAAGAGAAACAGTTGTTAATCCAAGTCAGCAGGATTCAGTATAAATCATGGATAAACAAGGCTTAACAAGTAAAATGAAAATATTACTAAGTAATGATGACGGTGTGCATGCATTAGGTATTAAAGTGCTTTTTGATGAACTCGTTAAGCATTTTACGGTAAACGTCGTTGCTCCTGATAGGAATTGTAGTGGTGCTAGCAACTCTTTAACCTTACTTAATCCTTTGCGGGCGGAACACTTAGATAATGGTTTTATCTCTGTTAACGGTACACCGACAGATTCAGTACACTTAGGCAGTAGTCAGCTTTTTACTGATTGTGATTTAGTTGTTGCGGGGATCAATAAAGGCGCTAATTTAGGTGATGATACTCTTTATTCAGGCACCGTGGCAGCAGCAACTGAGGGCCGTCATATGGGCATGCCTGCTATTGCTGTTTCCTTGGCAGGCAACAATGAACAATATTATCAAACGGCAGCAATTGTTACCGCAAAAATAATAAAACGACTACGTACTCATCCGTTACCTGCGGACCAAATTTTAAATATTAATGTTCCTGACATTCCATTAGCTGAGTTAAAAGGAATAAAGGTAACGCGCTTGGGCCACCGTCATCAAGCTGAGGGTATGCAAAAAATGCAAGACCCGTGGCAACGTGACATTTATTGGTACGGCGTATTAGGGCAAGAACTCGATGGCGGAGAAGGCACTGACTTCCATGCAGTTGCCAATGGTTATGCCTCTGTAACACCGCTCACGGTTGATATGACAGCTCATCGTAGTATAGAAAATATTAAAAGTTGGCTTACTGAGCTTAGCTTATCAGATTAAATCGGATGTATTCTTATGATGTCTAGTCGTATAGGCGGAAAATCAAAGCGCAGTGGAGAGTTACTGGCGCAAAAGTTACAAAGTGAAGGCATCAGCAACACCGCTGTTTTACAAGCGATTGCTCATTCACCTAGACACATTTTTGTGCCTGAAATTCTTGCGCATAAAGCTTATGACAATACTGCTTTACCTATAGGGCAAGGGCAAACTATCTCACAGCCTTATATTGTCGCTAAGATGTCAGAGTTGTTATTAGCAGATGGACGACCGCAAAACATATTAGAGATAGGCACTGGCTCAGGTTATCAAACGTCTATTTTAGCTCAACTGACAGATAAAGTTTTTTCAGTTGAACGAATCAAAGCATTACAGTGGCAAGCAAAACGCTGTTTACGTGCGATGGACTTGCACAATGTCGCAATGAAACATGGTGATGGTTGGCAGGGGTGGCGTAGCAAAGGGCCCTATGATGCTATCATCGTTACTGCGGCGCCTTCAAGTGTGCCTCCTGCCTTATTAGAACAATTAGCTGATGGTGGACGTTTAATTATCCCTGTTGGAGAACAAACTCAAATTTTAAAAATTATCACGCGTGATGGTGATGTTTTCAACGAGCAGCAAGTTGAAGCTGTTCGTTTTGTACCTTTAGTACCTGGAGATTTATTGTAGTGAAAGTTTTTTCTAGTCTTTATCAATGGACTTTACGATGGGCAGAACATCAGTTTGCCCCACGCTTCTTAGTAGCACTTACCTTTGCAGAATCCATATTTTTTCCTATTCCACCAGATGTTTTACTTGCACCTATGGTGTTAGCTAAGCCACAAAAGGCATGGTATTTTGCGGGAATAACCACTATTGCTTCAATTTTAGGAGGAGCAGTTGGTTATTGGCTTGGCTACTTAATGTTTGAACCTTGGATTCAGCCTATTATTTCTAATTTTGGTTATCAAGCACGATTTGATACGGCTATAGGTTGGTTTAATGAATGGGGTGTGTGGGTGGTATTTATTGCTGGATTTTCACCAATTCCTTATAAATTGTTTACTGTGAGTGCTGGTTTTTTACATATGGCTTTTTTGCCCTTCTTTATTGCTTCTGCAGTAGGCAGAGGTTTACGTTTTTTCCTCGTGGCAGGGCTCATTAAGTGGGGTGGTAGTGCTATGGAACAAAAGATAAAGCAATGGGTTGATGTTTTAGGGTGGGGAATAGTTGGTGCCCTAGTTGTTGGTTATTTCGTTTTACGTTAAGGTGAATTGATATTCAGTTTACGTGCATAAAAATGTCGGGTGATTGTCTGGAAGCTGCAGTGGGAAGTACTGTAATGGGTTTCTTATGAGCTTTTTTCGTCTAGCTATATATGTCTTTGTTTGCGTCGTTTTAGCGACCACTCTTTTCTCTTGTAGTAGTAGAACTACTCCTGCTCCAGTATCAAATATCAACAGCAGCAGTGTGCTCGGTGAACGAAATAGAGATAGCATTAAAACTTCTCAATATCTTGTTAAAAAAGGAGAAACGCTTTATTCGATTGCTTGGCGAGCAAATTCTGATGTTAGAAAAATTGCTCGGATAAATAAAATCTCCTCACCGTATCGAATATATCCAGGACAAAAATTATTTTTGGCTGAATCTACTGTCAAAAAAACAGCGCAGGTAAGTAAAACCAAGGTATCACATAAAAATTCGACTAAAAGCTCTACAGCTAACAAGAAAAACAGCACAAAAAATACACTTGCATCTACTAAAAAGCAGGCGTATGGTGAAAATGTAAGCACTCGAAAATCATACCAAAACAGCACATTAACATCGGAAAAAGCATCGGGGAAATTTTCCCAAAAAATTAGTCGATGGCAATGGCCTGTTAAAGGCAAAGTTGTAGAGTATTTTTCAAATAGTGCACAAGGTAATAAAGGGATTGATATTACTGGCCGTCGTGGCACAAAAATTAAAGCTTCGACGACAGGTAAAGTAGTATATGCAGGTAATGCTCTTAGGGGCTACGGTAAACTCATTATTATAAAACATAATGATGACTACTTAAGTGCCTATGCTCACAATGATCGTATTCTCGTTAAAGAGCAGCAGATAATAAATATCGGGGATGTTATTGCCACCATGGGAGACACCGATGCCAACAAAGTTATGCTTCATTTTGAAATACGCTTTCGTGGTAAATCTGTTAACCCTTTAAAATATTTACCAAAAAAATAAAATTTATAATTTAATAACAGTAAATAATAAACCTTAAGATAAATACTAATAATCGGAGTTGTCGTGAATATTTAAAATAAATTAAGCTTTGCAAATTTGGGAGAATAGCATGGTCAAATTAAAAGAAGAAAAAAAAACTATTGAATCGAAGGAAGATGCACCGTCAAACCTAGACGCTACACAGATTTATTTAAGTGAAATAGGTTTTTCACCGCTATTAACTGCTGAAGAAGAAGTATACTTCTCACGTCTAGCCCTAAAAGGTGACGAGCCATCAAGAAAACGGATGATTGAGAGTAATCTGCGTTTAGTTGTGAAAATAGCCAGAAGGTATAATAACCGTGGCTTACCGTTACTCGATTTGATTGAAGAAGGAAACTTAGGCTTAATTAGAGCCGTTGAAAAATTTGACCCTGAGCGAGGCTTCCGCTTTTCAACTTATGCCACTTGGTGGATACGACAAACTATTGAACGGGCAATAATGAATCAAACCCGTACCATTCGATTACCCATTCATGTTGTTAAAGAACTTAATATCTATTTACGTGCTTCGCGTGAATTAATTCAAAAACTCGATCATGAGCCTACCGCCGAAGATATTGCATTACATCTAGATAGACCTGTAGCCGATGTTAACAAAATGCTGCGGTTAAACGAGCGCATTGCTTCTGTAGATACACCTTTTGCAGGCGAGTCAGACAAAGCACTGTTAGATGTTATTGCTGATGAAAAAAGTACCGGTCCTGAAAGTGACTTACAGTCAGAAGATATGAGTAATAACATTGTTCATTGGTTAAATGAGCTCAATACCAAACAAAGAGAAGTATTAGCAAGACGTTTTGGTTTACTTGGCTATGAAGCATCGACACTAGAAAATGTTGGTCGTGAAATAGGATTGACACGTGAGCGTGTACGTCAAATTCAAGTCGAGGCGTTAAAGCGTCTACGTGACATTTTATCCCAACAAAACTTATCAATAGAAGCAATTTTTCAAGCCTAAACTTGAATGACTTTACGATGGTAAACAGGTGATCACTGTCATGAATGATTACCTGTTCAAAAGCAGCAATTAAAAGCTGCTTTTTTTATGTCTAAAATTCAGCCTGAAAATTATTTTATCGAAGTGATATTTTAAGTATTAAAGTTATACCAAGTTGATTAAGTTCTTTCCCACTCAGCGAGAATTAAAAAGCTTAGAGGCAAGACATTGATTGAAGAGAATGGTCATTCCCTTGTCAAAATCAATAACGCTGCATGTAAGCCTTTTAAACTCGCCCTTGGGAGCTTGTTCTATGTCCATTAACATCGTTAAATTCATTTGATTTAGAATGACTAGACCTAAACAAATTCGCCTTGTTATTGAACATCTAACATAGCTCTGAGTTGGGAAGAAATTTAATCAAATTGGTATTAACTCAGAGTAGGTTTAACAAGCTCTTAATTATTAACTTAGTTAACTAAGGTTCACATATATTTATTTTTTTCAATAATAGGATTGTTTATTGAAATACTTCTACGGTATGAGCCTCAGCGTTAGTCGATTTAAACAAATCAGCCGTGCATGGAGAAATCAAGTGTGACGACCAGTTAATGGCTTTTTATTCTACCAAGGTCTTATTTACAAAATGAAATTATCAGCTACAGCTGCGCAAAATAGACGTTTGTTGACGTAAATAGTAATGAAAAATTTAAAATGCCCGTAGAATAAAATGGTCGTTTTGTGGTAATATCGCGCCAGAAAATTTTAACTTAGAGCCAGTGGGTCTTTTTCTTTAGTGGTAACACTATAATTAATTCCTTACTGAAATACACTGAAATTGGTGACTTAACTTTTATCTAATTGATATTCAGGCTTTTTATGCTTTGATATTCATTAGATAAAGTAATGAACTAATTTTTATACTCCCATCAAAAGTAGTGCAAGTGTTTATGATTACAATAAAAAAAGGCTTAGATGTTCCTGTAAAAGGCGCTCCTCAGCAGGTAATCCATGATGGTCCGTCCATCAAAACCGTTGCAACACTCGGTGAAGAGTTTGTGGGTATGCGTCCAACCATGTTTGTTAAAGTGGGTGATCGCGTAAAAAAAGGTCAAGTGATTTTTGAAGATAAAAAAAATCCTGGCGTTAAATTCACAGCTCAAGCTGCCGGTGTTGTTAAAGAAATTAACCGCGGTGAAAAACGTGTTTTACAATCAGTTGTTATCGATGTCGATGGCTATGATCAAGAAACGTTTACTGTTTATCCAGCAACCAAACTTGCTTCTATAGCACGTGAAGAGGTTGTTAAGAACCTAGTCGATTCAGGTTTATGGACAGCATTAAGAACTCGCCCATTTAGCAAAGTACCCGCTATTGATAGTGAACCTGCTGCGATTTTTGTTAGTGCAATGGATACTAATCCATTGGCTGCGAATCCAGAAGTTGTTATCAATGACCAAAGTGAAGCGTTTAAAAATGGTTTAACCATTTTGTCTCGTTTAACGAATGGTGAAGTATTTGTTAGCAAAGCACCAGGGGCAAATATCCCTGTAGATGGCAATGCAACAGTTACTGAGTTTGCTGGTAAGCATCCTGCAGGTCTTGTAGGTACGCATATTCACTTCTTAAAATCAGCTAGTGCCGAAAGATTTGTTTGGCATATTGGTTATCAAGATGTAATTGCTTTTGCCAAATTATTCACTACAGGTGAGATTGATAATACTCGTATTATTTCACTTGCCGGTCCAGCGGCCACTAACCCACGTTTAGTACGTACGGTTTTAGGCGCTAGTACTGCTGAATTATCAGCAGGCGAAACGGTTGAAGGTGAATTACGTGTTGTTTCTGGCTCATTATTAATGGGTTCAACAGCGAGCGCAGTTCACGGTTACTTAGGTCGTTATAACGTACAAGTATCTTTAATTCTTGAAGGTCGTGAAAAAGAATTTATTGGTTACATGTACCCAGGTCCAAATAAGTTCTCTGTAACTCGTGCTTATATGTCGCACTTTTTCCCGAGCAAGTTATTTAATATGACTACTACGACTAACGGTAGCTCACGCGCCATGGTGCCAATTGGTAACTTTGAACGCGTTATGCCATTAGATATTTTACCTACCCTGTTTTTACGCGATATTTGTTCTGGTGATACCGACGGCGCGCAACAACTAGGTGCCTTAGAGCTAGACGAAGAAGATTTAGCACTGTGTACATTTGTTTGCCCAGGCAAAACAGATTACGGTGTAATTCTTCGTGATTGCCTAACCACAATCGAAAAGGAAGGTTAGTCATGGGCTTGAAAAAGTTTATTGAAGATATTGAGCCGCATTTTGAAAAAGGCGGCAAACAAGAAAAGTGGTTTGCTCTTTATGAAGCAGTTGCTACCGGTTTATTCACTCCAGGTTATGTGAATAAAGGTAGAACTCACGTTCGTGATAGCATCGACTTAAAACGTATCATGATCACTGTATGGTTAGCGGTTTTCCCTGCCATGTTCTTTGGTATGTATAACATCGGTTACCAAGCGGTTGATGCATTAGCTGCTGGTTATGCCTTACCACAATCTTGGCAGGTTGATTTATTCAGCTTATTAGGTGGTTCATTAACTGTTAGCTCTGGCACATTTGATATGATGTTCTATGGCGCTATGTTTTTCCTACCTATATATGCTGTTACCTTTATTGTCGGTGGCTTTTGGGAAGTATTATTTGCCGCTGTGCGTAAGCATGAAGTGAATGAAGGTTTCTTCGTTTCTTCTATTTTATTCGCACTTATCCTACCGGCGAGTATTCCTTTATGGCAAGTAGCCATTGGTATTACTTTTGGTATCGTAATCGCGAAAGAAATCTTTGGTGGTACAGGTAAAAACTTCTTAAACCCAGCATTAGCGGGTCGTGCGTTTTTATTCTTTGCTTACCCAGCACAAATTTCGGGTGATGCTGTTTGGGTTGCTGCCGACGGTTTCTCTGGCGCTACTATGCTAAGTTCTGCTGGCCAAGGTTTGGTTGATTATTCAGTAAATGCTGATTGGTGGAACGCTTTCTGGGGCTTTATTCCTGGTTCAGTTGGTGAAGTTTCTACTTTTGCTATTTTATTGGGTGGTGCATACATACTTTATAAAGGTATTGCTTCTTGGCGCATCGTATTAGGTGTGTTTGGCGGTATGGTTCTAACGTCATTATTATTCAATGCGATTGGCAGCGATACTAATGCTATGTTCGCTATGCCTTGGCATTGGCACTTAGTTATTGGTGGTTTTGCGTTTGGTATGATGTTTATGGCAACTGACCCTGTTTCTGCTTCGTTTACCAACACAGGTAAATACTGGTTTGGCGCTTTAGTTGGCGTTATGGTGGTATTAGTTCGTGTTGTTAATCCAGCATTCCCAGAAGGTATGATGTTAGCTATTTTATTCGCTAACTTGTTTGCACCATTGTTTGACTACTTTGTAGTACAAGGCAATATCAAACGGAGGCTTGCACGTAATGTCTAGTAATAAAGAAACATTTGGCAGAACCTTAGGTTTTGTTTTAGTTATCTGTTTAGTGTGTGCTGCCTTGGTATCTATTGCCGCGGTTGGTTTAAAACCACTACAAACAGCTAACAAATTGCTTGATAAGCAAACTAAAATCCTTGAAGCTTCCGGCTTATTAGCTGATGCAGGCAAAGATATTGTTGGTACGTATAACAAACGTGTTATCGCTAAAATGATTGACCTGAAAACAGGTTCAGTTATTAAGGGTGATGTTAATGCATTTGATGAACGTTCAGACTCTCGCGACTCAGCGAAAAGTACTAAACCAACGAATGATATTGCAGGCCTTAGTCGCCGTGCTGATCGCGCTGTAATCTATTTAGTTAATAACGAACAAGGTCAATTAGAAACTATAGTACTACCTATTGTAGGTGCAGGCTTATGGGATCTCATGTATGGCTTTGTTGGTTTAGCTCCTGATTTCAACTCAGTGCAAAGCGTTGTTTACTCCGACCTTAAGGAAACTCCAGGATTAGGCGCAGAAGTGCTTAACCCTAACTGGAAAGCTTTATGGCCAGGTAAGAAAATGTTTAACGAGCAAGGCGATATCGCTATTAAGCTTGTAAAAGGTGGCGCTAAAAAAGGTGATGTTCACGGTGTAGATGCTTTATCTGGTGCAACATTAACCAGTAACGGTGTTGAGCGTACATTACATTTTTGGTTGGGTGATGAAGGCTATGGTCCTTTTATTGCTAAATTCCGTAATGGAGGATTGAACTAATGTCTTCAGATACTAAAAAAGTCCTCTTCGGACCTGTTGTTGATAACAACCCAATTGCATTACAAGTTTTAGGTGTATGTTCTGCACTTGCAGTAACAAGTTCAATGGCTAATGCGTTAGTTATGACACTGGCTGTAATTGTAGTAACTGCTTTTTCTAACTTGTTTATTTCGATTATCCGTAATCAAATCCCGTCAAGCGTACGTATTATCGTGCAAATGGCGATTATTGCTTCATTGGTAATTGTTGTTGACCAAGTATTAAAAGCCTTTTCTTACCAGTTATCAAAAGAATTATCGGTATATATTGGTTTGATCATTACTAACTGTATTGTTATGGGTCGTGCAGAAGCTTTTGCAATGAAAGAAAAGCCAGGTGTGAGCTTCTTAGACGGTATTGGCAATGGTTTAGGCTATGGTGCTGTATTAATGGTTGTTGCTTTCTTCCGTGAACTATTAGGCTTTGGTAAAATCTTCGGAATGGAAGTATTACCTCTAGTACAAAATGGTGGCTGGTACCAAGGTAATGGCCTATTAGTATTACCTTTTAGTTCATTCTTCATCATTGGTTTAATTATCTGGGCTGTACGCCAGTGGAAACCTGAACAAGTTGAGAAGGATTAATCATGGAACATTATTTAAGCATATTTGTTAAAACCATATTTATTGAGAATATGGCATTAAGCTTCTTCTTAGGTATGTGTACTTTCTTAGCGGTATCAAAGAAAGTTAGCACAGCGATTGGTTTGGGTGTTGCGGTTGTTGTAGTACTTGGTTTAGCAGTTCCTGCTAACCAAATTATCTATCAGGCAATTTTAGCGCCGGGTGCACTTGATAGCCTAATGGGAATTACTGATCCGAAAGAATCAATTGACCTTAGCTTCTTGTCATTTATTACCTTTATTGGGGTTATTGCTGCTTTAGTACAGATTTTGGAAATGCTTTTAGATAAATATTTCCCTGCTTTGTATCAAGCACTTGGCATCTTCTTACCTTTAATCACGGTTAACTGTGCCATTTTTGGTGCGGTATCGTTTATGGTTGCGAAAAACCTTACTCTTGGCGAAAGTGTCGTTTACGGCGTTGGTTCAGGTATTGGTTGGATGTTAGCAATCGTTTTGATGGCTGGTTTGCGCGAAAAGATGAAATATTCTGACGTGCCGAACGGTTTGAAAGGTTTAGGTATTACATTTATTACTGCTGGATTGATGGCTTTTGGCTTTCTTTCTTTCGGTGGTATTTCGTTATAAATTTGGTCGGTGTAATGCATATTCGTATGTGTTGCACCCTTAGAGAAGTTTAAGGAATAGTCGATGGAAATTATTCTCGGCGTATCGATGTTTACCGCGATAATTATTGCCTTAGTCTTAGTGATTTTATTTGCTAAATCTAAGTTAGTATCAAGTGGTGAAGTAACGATCAGTATAAATGGCGATCCGGCAAAAGCAGTTAAAACTGCTGCGGGTGGCAAATTGTTAGGTGCATTAGCTGATCAAGGAATTTTTATTCCTTCAGCATGTGGCGGCGGCGGTACTTGTGGCCAATGTCGTGTAGATGTGCATTCAGGTGGTGGTGATATTCTTCCTACGGAAGAAGGTCATATCAATAAACGTGAAGCCAAAACTGGTTGTCGCTTAGCGTGTCAAGTTGCTGTTAAACAAGACATGGAAATTGAAGTTGAAGATGAAATCTTCGGTGTTCAACAATGGGAATGTGAAGTTATCTCAAATGATAACAAAGCAACGTTCATTAAAGAGCTAAAACTACAAATTCCAAATGGTGAATCAGTTCCGTTTAAAGCGGGTGGTTACATTCAAATTGAAGCACCAGCGCATCACGTTAAATACAGTGACTTTGATATTGATGAACAATATCGTGGTGACTGGAACCATTTTGGTTTCTTCGACGTAGAGTCAAAAGTAGACACAGATACATTACGTGCTTACTCAATGGCTAACTACCCAGAAGAAGAAGGCATTATCATGCTGAACGTGCGTATTGCTACGCCGCCTCCAGGACGTTTACATTTACCTGCGGGTAAAATGTCATCATTTATCTTTAGCTTAAAAGCTGGCGATAAGGTTACTATTTCAGGTCCATTTGGTGAGTTCTTCGCTAAAGAAACTGATAATGAAATGGTATTTATTGGTGGTGGTGCAGGTATGGCGCCAATGCGTTCTCACATATTTGATCAACTTAAACGTTTGAACTCTAAACGTAAGATGAGCTTCTGGTATGGTGCACGTTCTAAGCGCGAAATGTTCTATGAAGATGATTATAACGGCTTAGCGGCTGATAATGATAACTTCCAATGGCATGTTGCTTTATCTGATCCACAACCTGAAGATAACTGGGATGGCTTAACTGGTTTTATCCATAATGTTCTTTTTGAAGAATATTTGAAAGATCATGAAGCACCAGAAGATTGTGAATACTACATGTGTGGTCCACCAATGATGAATGCTGCTGTTATCGGCATGCTTAAAGATCTTGGTGTAGAAGACGAGAATATCATGTTGGATGACTTCGGCGGCTAATTGTTTATTTTAACTTGTTTATTGCCTTAATTTCGTCGTCGACTGTGCTCATTGACTAACGTCAACTCGGCGCAGCCTTCTAGAACTAAAAGCAATATTCAGCGTTAAAGATAAACAATTATTTATCGGATGATCATTAAAATAAAGACGGCTTCGGTCGTCTTTTTATTTTAAGAAGAAAGATTGTTTATATCGCTGTATTTTTGTAAAAAATATATCGATATAAATAATAATTTGGAACTATCTATGAATAAACTAAAACTAGTCTTATTAACAGCTTTGGTGATAATGCTTTCGGCATGTTTCCCGAGTAACCCTTCTAATAAAACAGAAGTGCTGTTACAAGGTCGAACTATGGGAACTACCTATAACATTAAAGTAGTTGGAACCGAAGAGCAGGTTATAGAGCTTAAGTTACAGCAACAAATTGATGCAGCGCTAGAACAAGTGAATCAAGAGATGTCGACTTATATTCCTGATTCTGAGTTATCGCAATTTAACCAATCCAAATCAACTCAAGCTATCGAAGTATCACCAGGTTTTGCTCGTGTACTTCAAGAATCTATTCGTCTTGGTCAATTAAGTGAAGGTAAGCTTGATATTACTGTCGGGCCCTTAGTCAACTTATGGGGCTTTGGTCCAGCGCAGCGTCCTGAAACTATTCCTAGCGATGAGGTTTTAGCGGCAACTAAAAAGCGTATTGGTCTACAAAACATAACGCTAGACGGTAATCTTCTCTCGAAAAAGATACCTGATTTATATATAGATTTATCTACTATTGCTAAAGGTTATGGCGTTGATATTATTGCTGAATTAATAGAGAGCAATGGATTCACTCACTACCTAGTTGAAATCGGTGGAGAAATGCGATTAAGGGGCTTTAAACATACAGGTGAACTGTGGGCTATCGCAATAGAGAAACCTATTCTTGATCAAAGTGGGGTAGAGCGTGCTGTACACCAAGTTATTATTCCTAAAGACAATGCTGTAGCTACTTCAGGCGATTATCGTAATTACTTCGAAGCAGAGGGTAGACGTTTTTCACATATTATAGATCCAAGTACGGGTAAACCTATTGATCATAACTTAGTATCCGTAACAGTAGTTCATCCTTCCTCCATGACGGCTGATGGCTTATCAACCACTATGATGGTTATGGGGATGGAAAAGGGGATGGCCTTTGCGACTGAAAATAACCTTGCCGCATTATTTATTTCTAAAACTGAAAATGGCTTTGATGAACGTTTTACGGTAAAATTCAAACAATACCTAAAGTAAGAGGTCAGTTGCGTAAATAATGCAACGCTAAGTACGTTTTACTTAAAAAAGTATTGCATTGATATATTCAATGACTCTTGTCCTGAGCATTGGTTGTTTCGTTTTTAGTTTAGTGAGTTGAGAGCATAGCATTATGATGATTTTCCTTATTTCTTTTGGTTTCTTCCTTATGGTAGGTGCTGCCATGGCGGTAGGTTATATTTTCCAGAACAAAACACTTGCGGGCAGTTGTGGCGGTTTGGCGAGCGTTGGCATTGATAAAGAATGTAACTGTGATAACCCGTGTGAAAAGCGACAAGAGCGTGAGAAAAAAGCAGCACTTGAACATAACCTTCAAAATAGAATTGATGTAGCGAATTTATAGCATTTAATATTTTGCTGTTAAGATTCGGCTAATAAAAAAGGATAATTAAGTTACTTAATTATCCTTTTTTATTACTTGTCTGTTTGCTAAGAAAATTAGCTAATAAAGTGTTTTATTTTAGTAATAATCCCTTCGGCATCTAAGCCAAGTTCATGATGCATTTCTTCTTGAGTACCATGTTTAACAAACTGATCAGTAACACCAATATTTAGAATAGTCACCGGTTTACCTTGAGAGAGTAAATATTCATTCACACCTGAGCCAGCGCCGCCAGCGATAGCATTATCTTCAATAGTTACCAGACAATCATGATTGCTATTTAAAACATCAATCAGTGTTTCATCAAGCGGTTTAACAAAGCGCATATCCACTAAGGTAACGTTTAGCTCTAATGCCGCTTTCTTCGCTTCACCTAGCATAGAGCCAAAACTTAAAATGGCAACGCTTTTACTTGTTGGTTTTTTGTTTTCGAATGCTTTGGTTTCAAGGATGGTTACACCTTTGCCTAATTCGATAGTCTCATCAACACTTGGTAGAATCTCACCTGTTCCATTGCCACGAGGGTAACGAACAATGCTAGGGCTATTTAACTTATGGCCAGTGTTCAACATTAACTGACATTCTCGCTCATTAGAAGGTGCCATGATAACGGTATTAGGAACGCAACGTAAAAAGCTTAAGTCGAAAACGCCTTGATGAGTCGCTCCGTCAGCACCTACTATGCCTGCGCGATCAACGGCAAACATAACGGGTAAGTTTTGTATGGCAACATCGTGAATGAATTGATCATAGCCACGTTGTAAGAAACTAGAATAAATTGCCACCACTGGTTTTAAACCACCAATTGCAAGGCCTGCAGCATAGGTTACAGAGTGCTGTTCAGCAATTGCTACGTCAAAGTATTGATCGGGGAAGCGTTGGCTAAATTCAACCATGCCAGAGCCTTCAGCCATGGCCGGAGTAACCGCAACTAATTTTTTATCGACTTCAGCTGTTTTACACAACCAATCACCAAATATTTTAGAATAAGTGGGTAAGCTAGGTTTTGACTGGGGTAAATTAGTTTCTTCAGGATTAAACTTAGGTACCGCATGGTATTTGATTGGGTCTTGCTCTGCCGCTTGATAACCTTTACCTTTGGTTGTAACCACGTGCAAAAATTGTGGACCTTTCAAGTTGCGCATGTTTTTAATCGTTGTCACTAAGCTTTCGACATCATGACCATCAATAGGACCAATATAATTAAAGCCTAACTCTTCAAAAAAAGTACTGGGTACAACCATGCCTTTTAAGTGTTCTTCAGCGCGGCTAGCAAGTTCTTTTATTGGTGGAATATTACCTAATAATTTTTTACTGCTTTCTCTAAAACCAGTAAAAATACTGCCTGATAACAATTTGGCAAGATGGTTGTTTAATGCGCCAACATTCTTTGAAATTGACATGTCATTATCATTTAAGATGATTAACATATCTTTTTTGATATCACCTGCATGGTTTAAGGCTTCAAAAGCCATACCTGCGGTCATTGCGCCATCGCCAATCACAGCAACGGTTTTACGATTTTTTGCTTCTTTTTCAGCGGCTACCGCTAAACCTAAAGCGGCAGAAATGGAAGTACTTGAATGACCAACACTTAAGGTGTCGTATTCGCTCTCTTCACGCCAAGGGAAAGGATGTAAACCACCCTTTTGTCTTATAGTATGAAGCTGATCACGCCTGCCAGTTAAAATCTTATGTGGGTAAGCTTGATGACCAACATCCCAAATTAAATGATCAAACGGGGTGTTGTAGACATAATGTAAGGCTACAGTAAGTTCAATAGTTCCTAGACCTGATGCAAAGTGTCCACTACTTTTACTCACCGAATTAAGTAGAAAACTACGTAACTCATTACTGATACGTGTCAGTTGTTCCTGCGGCATAGTACGCAGATCTTCTGGAATATTAATCTGAGAAAGCAGTGGGTAGTCAGCAAGGTTTTTAGTCATAGTTTGTCTATTGGTAATTATCATTTTATTTAAAGTTTTGCCCTGTCTTAACGCCTAGTGGCTGCGTTTAACAATAAAAGTGGCAAAATCTGCTAAAGATTGGGTATTGTAAGGTAATCTGCTCAAAGCTTGAAGCGCTTGTTGTAATAAGTTTTCCGCTTTGTCTTGTGCGCCCTGCAAACCGAGTAGCGCTGGATAAGTACTTTTATTAGCTGCTATGTCTGAGCCAACAGGCTTACCTAGCTCTTCTTCGGTAGATGTTAAATCAATTATATCATCTTGTACTTGGTAGGCTAGACCAATGAGCTGAGCGTATTCGCTTAATACTTTTTTGTAGTCACTGGTGACTTCTGCACTGCACATCGCTGGCATCAATACTGACGCTTCCAATAAGGCACCCGTTTTAAGAGAATGCAGTACTTCTAATTCAGATAGTGGAATGGTTTTACCCGTTGCCGCTAAATCAAGTGCTTGTCCGCCACACATTCCCTGGTAGCCCGAAGCACGCACTAATTGTTGAATTAGTTTTACTTGAATAGGCATTTGGGACGAAATTTGATTCGATGAAAACGTATGATTAGCTAAAATATCAAAAGCAAGAGTTTGCAAGGCATCACCAGCTAGTATTGCTGTAGCTTCATCAAAAGCTTTATGACAAGTCGGCTTACCACGTCTTAAATCATCGTCATCCATTGCTGGTAAGTCGTCATGTAAAAGTGAATAAGCATGAATGCACTCAAGGGCACCAGCTACTGCATCAATATCGTTCAAGTCAGCTGAAACCGCTTCACCTGTAATATAAGCTAAGTAGGGGCGCATGCGTTTTCCACCAATAAGTAGACCATATCGCATGGCTTCTATTAGCGTAGGATCATTGATGGAAAGCTCTTGAAGCTTAGTGGCTAGAAAATCATTTATACGGAGTTGATAATGAGCATAAGAAATTAATGTAGTCATTAACTTTCGCCTGCGCTGCTATCAAAATCACTTAGCTTGGCAGTGCCATTTTTATCTAGCAAAATTTGTACTTTTTGCTCAGCAGCTTGCAATTTTACCTGACTTAATTGGCTCAGATTCAGGCCTCGTTCAAAAAGTGCCATTGATTCTTCAAGGCTTAATTCACCTTGCTCTAAACTTTGCACAATTGTATCAAGTTCATTTAATGATTCTTCAAAAGAGAGATTTTCTAGTTTCTTTTTAGCCATGATTTTTGCTCTAAGCACGTGAGGATTAATTAATTCCGGCAAACTTACCTTAGCTTGCAACGTGGGTCAATTGACCTAGTTCAATTATAGTTCTAAAAATATTTTATCATTAGTGTTAAGTTATTGACACTGCGGGCGATAATAAACTTATATACATATTTTATTATTAGTGAATTATTCGTTAGGCATTAGCGAATAGCTTGCACTTAATGTAGTATTCTTTTATTTATACTCATGACAATTCAAAATGCCCTCTGGATCGAGCATTATGAATGATTACGGGTATTAAGTTCGGTCTAATACTAATCTGTGTAAGGAAGTGCGCATTTTCTTACACAGATTAGTATTAAAGCGCGATTAGTTAGTTGTTTAGGAGAGTTTTGTGGATTTAGCTACGTTAATTGGTATTTTAGGTGCCATTGGTTTATTGGTCATGGCGATGGTGCTATCGGGCGACATTATGATGTTTGCTGATACCCAGTCGGTATTGATTGTTTTTTGTGGCTCAATATTTATCGTATTATCTAATTACAACTTAGGGCAGTTTTTTGGTATAGGCAAAATAATTGGTAAAGCCTTTATGTTTAAACTTGAGAAACCTGAAGAGCTAATCGAGAAAGCTGTTGATATGGCCGATGCAGCACGTAAAGGCGGTTTTTTAGCCCTTGAAGAAGCCGAAATTACCAATCCTTTTATGCAAAAAGGTGTTGATATGTTGGTTGATGGTCATGATGCTGACGTAGTGCGAGCAACATTACAAAAAGATATTAATTTAACTACTGAGCGCCATGAAACGGGTTCAGATATGATGATGGCGCTTGCCGATGTTGCACCTGCAATGGGTATGATTGGAACGCTTATTGGTCTTGTTGCCATGTTATCTAACATGGATGATCCTAAATCGATTGGTCCTGCGATGGCGGTTGCTTTGTTAACAACACTCTACGGTGCCTTTTTAGCCAACGTTATCGCTATTCCTATTGCGTCAAAATTAAAACTTCGCATGGCTGAAGAAAAAATGAATCAAGAGCTAGTGCTTGATGCTGTCCTGGGGATTCAAGATGGTCAAAACCCACGCGTTATCGAAGGCTTATTAAAAAACTATTTAGCTGAAGGTAAAAGAAAAATCGATACAACTGATGAGTAGCAGGAACAGACTTATGTTAAGTAGCTTTAGTTTAGGAGTGACGCATGGCTGAACAAGAATGTAAATGTCCACCTCCTGGGCTGCCTGCGTGGATGGGAACGTTTGCCGACCTTATGTCGTTGTTAATGTGCTTCTTCGTTTTGCTTTTATCATTTTCAGAAATGGATGTTTTAAAGTTTAAACAAATTGCCGGTTCAATGAAATTTGCCTTTGGTGTACAGAATAAAATTGAAGTAAAAGATATTCCTAAAGGTACCAGTATTATTGCTCAAGAGTTTCGCCCTGGAAAACCTGAGCCAACTCCTATTGAAGTTATTCAGCAACAAACGATGGAAATGACCCAGCAGATGCTTGAGTTTCAAGCGGGTGATGAGACGTCTGCTGGTGGGCGACAAGAGCAGCGAGGTACTGAGCGTGGTGGTCAATCTCAAAATACTGAAGATGCACTTTCACAGCAGGCATTGGACCAAGCTAAACAAGATATGGAAGAGGCTGCTCAAGAACAAGTAAATGAATTGGTTAAGAAAATTGCTGAACAGCTAGAGCAACAAATACAAGATGGTGCAATAGAACTAGAATCATTGGGACAACAAGTCATTATTCGTATTAGAGAGAATGGTTCTTTTCCTTCAGGATCTGCTTTCTTACAGCCTAAGTTTAGACCTATTATTCACGAAATTGGTGAGCTGTTAAAAACGGTGCCGGGTGAAATCATGATTTCAGGTCATACAGATAATCGTGGCGTTAATTCTGAATTGTATAGTTCAAATTGGGACTTATCTAGTAAACGTGCGGTAGCGATAGCGCACGAGTTGATTAAAGTACCTGGTTTTGACCCTACACGTTTAGTGGCTGCGGGTCATGCTGATACTCGAGCTTTGGTACCTAATACTAATGCGCTTAATCGTCGTCGAAATCGACGTGTTGAAATTGCTATTAATCAAGGTAAAGCCAAAGAAACTGAGCGTATAGGCATTACAAAAGAATAGAAAAACATTAACCAAGGTTAAACTTAAAAAACTAGAGTCATCACTCTGTCAGTTGTTTAGGCTTACCTTGTGAATGGTTAAGTAACGCAACAAGGACGTAGCTTATTAGACAATGTAGATTCGCATTGTCTTAAGTAACTGGATTACACCCTATTCACATTACTTTCTTATATTCCTCTCAAGTAAGCGCTAAAACGAAAGCTCAACAGAAGCCAAAAAATAGTGTACAATGCGCGCCATTATTTTTTTGTCTTTTTTAGGTCATAACCGATGAAATTTATCGTAAAGCTTCAAGCTGAGATTACCATTAAATCTCGCCCCGTCCGTAAACGTTTTACTAAAATATTAGAGTCTAGCGTTAAGAATGTTTTACGTCGTATTGACGAACAAGTCACTACACGTATGAACTGGGATAATATTGAAGTTAATACTAAAGACAATTCACCTGAAAACCGTGAACGGTTAGTAGAAGCACTTAAGTGTATTCCTGGCGTTCCTATGTTCTTAGAAGTACAGCAAAGTGAATTTGTTGATGTTCATGATATTTATGAAAAAACACTCGCTGTTCATGCTAAATTTATTGAAAACAAGACTTTTTGTGTACGCGCTAAACGCACAGGAACGCATGATTTCAATTCTTTAAAAGTTGAACAATACGTTGGCGGTGGTTTAAATCAAGCGGTCGAAAGCGCTAAGGTTAAACTAAAAAATCCAGATATCACTATTCATTTAGAGATTAAAAACAAAGATCTTTTTATTGTGACCCAGCGACATAAGGGCTTAGGCGGCTTTCCAATAGCGACTCAAGAAGATGTTTTATCACTAATGTCAGGTGGTTTTGACTCTGGTGTTTCAAGTTATCAAATGATCAAGAAAGGTGCACGTACTCATTACTGTTTCTTTAATCTTGGTGGTTCTGCTCACGAAGTGGGTGTTAAACAAATTAGTTATTATTTGTGGAACAAATTTGGTGCCTCACATAAAGTTAAATTCTTTGCTGTAGACTTCGAGCCTGTTGTTGCTGAGATTCTTGAGAATGTTGAAAATAGTCAGATGGGCGTAGTGCTTAAACGCATGATGATTCGCGCAGCTACAAAAATAGCAGAGCGTGGTAAAATTCAAGCACTTGTTACAGGTGAAAGTTTAGGTCAGGTTTCAAGTCAAACCTTAACTAACTTAAACGTTATCAACCGTGTAACTGATACGCTGATTTTACGACCATTAGCAGCTTATGATAAGCAAGATATTATTGATATAGCGCGTAAAATAGGTACAGAAGAATTTTCTAAAACCATTCCTGAATACTGTGGTGTTATTTCTAAAAAACCAACAGTTAAAGCTGTTTTATCTAAAGTTGAAGAAGAAGAAGGTAACTTTAACTTTGATGTTTTAGACAAGGTTGTTAGCGAAACGCGTGTTTATGATATTCGTGATATAGGTAAAGAGACTGAAGAAGAAATTCGTGCGGTAGATCTTGTAGAAAATATTCCTGATAATGCTGTAATTCTTGATATTCGTAGTCCTGAAGAAGAAGAAGATAAACCTTTAGAGTTAGCTGATGTAGAAGTTAAACATATCCCTTTTTATAAGTTGTCTACACAGTTTGGCGATTTAGATATGACGAAAGAATACCTGTTATATTGTGACCATGGTGTGATGAGTAAACTACAAGCCTTGTATTTACTCGATAATGGTTTTAAAAACGTAAAAGTATATCGCCCTTAACCTTCAGAGTTAGCGCTTAGGTTAAGCACTTGTTGCCACAGTCGAGTATTTTCGGGTGTGGCAATATTATATTTCTTCGCAACTCGATGAATATAACCGTTAATATAATCAATTTCCGTAGACCTTCCAGCCAAAACATCACTACGCATTGAAGAGCTATTTTTAGCTGTTGCTTGTGCTACTTTACGCACTATTACTTCCAAATCTTTTAATACCAAATTAATGCTTTCGGCTTTACTGACATTGATTATTTCAGTGAGTAGCAGATCGATTTGTTCACTAAACTCAGCCTTATTTACTTCGCCATTTTCAATGTTATTTACCGCTGTTATAGGGTTTATCACACAATTTATTGCCAACTTTAGCCATTGCTTTTGCACAATGTCTTGATGAAAGCTTACTCGGGGCAGGGCATCATTCAATTGACTAGAGAGTTGTTGCTGTAAAGTTGAGCTTAGTTGCCCAGAAAGTAAGCCAATATCAGTTTGGCCCAATCCTGTATGGGTGATCGCTAATGGTGCATTGCGTAAACAGCCATGTGTCGTTAACATCGCCAGTATAACTTGCTGACGGGGAAGTAGACTCTCTACATCCTTTAGAGTACCCATACCATTATGGGCAAGAATAATAAGGCAGTGAGGGTTAATGTTGCTAGCTATTTGTTTTATTGCAGTGGCAACATTAAATGATTTTAAGCATAAGATAATAACATCAGCTGCTGCTATATCAGCTGTTTTGCTATAGGTTAAAGGGAGAGTCTTGGTTTGCTGTTGCTGATAGGCAGTAAATTTATATGTTGCTGCTTTTTGCTCATTGTCATTCAGCGAGTCTTGGTTGGAAGCCAGTAGGCTAATGCTTATCTCTTCATTAATATTGTCGGGAGCATTATTCGAGTTCTTTATTTGCGATAAATGATGGTACCAAAGTAGCCCCATTGCGCCTTGTCCAACAACAACAATATTTTCTAACTTATTTATCATTAATTTGTTATTTACCATTTTAGTTAATTAGTCGTCGGTAGTTAGTGAGGGAGTTATCGTTTTTCGAACAAAGCTCCGGTAAAGCCATTTTGCTAATACGAATAAAAAAATACCAACAACATCAGCAAGAAAGTCACCAAACTCACCATTTCTAAAGCCTAGAAAAGATTGACCAACTTCTGTCAAAGCGCCATAGAAAATAAGCAAAGGCACAGCAACAGCAAGTGATAACTTTATAATAGAGTGGCTAACCCAGGTTAAAATGAAAAAACTCGTTAAATGGCCTATGGTATCAATCGCAGGGAGCTGAAAAATACGTCTTCGTAAAAGGTCAGGTAAAAATTCATGAGCGAACAGCAGAGATACAGTGATAATGATTACCGTAATAAAAAAGTAATAATGCTGGCGAGCTTTCACAAATAATCTACAAATGAATAAGAAAGTATTTGGATACTAGCATGATTAATACTAAACGGATTAGTTTATTGCTCAGCTTTAATACCTAGCATGGTTGCTTGTTTTAGTTAGCACTTTAGTTGCGTGCATGAAACGTGAAGGTATAATGGCAGGTATTGAGTTAATTAAACCTACAGCTAAACCTATAGAAGAGAAATAAATTATGCCATCAATGGATATCGTATCAGAAACTGACTTAGAAGAAGTAAAAAATGCTGTCGATAATACTAATCGTGAAATGACTACACGTTTTGACTTTCGAGGTGTAGAAGCAAGTTTTGAATGGAAGAAACCTAACGTTACTCTTAAAGCTGAAAGCGACTTTCAATTAAAGCAAATGTGCGACATGTTGAGAAGTCAGTTAAGTAAACGTAATGTGGACGCAAAAGCGATGGCCGTTGGTGATGCTAGTGCAACAGGCAGAAATTGGAGCCAGCAAGTAACGTTTAAAGAAGGCATTGAACAAGATGTTGCTAAGCAAGTAGTAAAGCTAATTAAAGGCGAAAAGCTGAAAGTGCAAGCCGCTATTCAAGGTGAGCAAGTACGAGTAACAGGTAAAAAACGTGACGATTTACAAGCGGTAATGCAATTAGTGCGTTCTGCTGAACTAGAACAATCATTCCAATTTACAAACTTTAAAGACTAAAGTACGCTATCAATAAATTGTGATGATTATTTAAAAACCATAGCGTTAGTTATGGTTTTTTTATGTTAGTTAAAAATAATTGATCTTAAAACTTTATCTGATGCGTATTGTAGGCTTTGAATAGTATATACCCGTTACCATTCAAGATGCAGGTTTCAGAGTGCTTGAGCAACTTCAATTCAAGGCGCTGTGATGAAATAATGGTTGTTCCATTATAAGTCGCAGTAACGATGAAGTGATGTTGACCAAGCGCTTCTTTTATAGGTTTAAAATCACTTTAGTCGGCGTTAAATAATCACACCATAGAATGACTATGCTTAAATTATTTGCCTTGCCTAACGTGGTTTTAATTCCCACTGAAATCCCGTATTTTGATTGGTAACGGGTATAGTAACCTAAGGAAAATACATGAAGTATCTGGCCCTTTGTTGGATCCTAGCATTATCGAGTAGTGCTGTTTTTGCAGACGGAAATAGAGGAGAGGTTAGGGAGCGTATCGAACCCAAAGGTTTCTTGTATGGCTTCGGTTTAGGTATTAGCCAAGAGATATATGCGGGTTATGATTATCGAGTAATACCTTTACCTATTATAGGATACCGAGGTGATAATTTTAGAGTGTTAGGTCCTTTCGTTAGTTATGATGCGTTGGAATTTTCTGATATTGAATTAACTTTACAAGTTGCTCCTAGATTCCAAGGCTTTGATGAGTCTGACAGTTTTATCTTTGAAAATATGGAAGAGAGAAAGTTTTCAATGGATGCTGGCTTAGGGTTTTCTTATGAAAAAAAGGACTGGAAAATAGCTCTTTTAAGCATGTTTGATGTACTTGGTAGATCTGAAGGTTATGAAGCTAAAGCAAATATTTCACGTGTATTTCGTAAAGGTCCACTTTTCTTTGAGCCGCGTTTAAGTGTCAGTTATTTAGACAGTAACCATGTTGATTATTACTATGGTGTAAAGGCCAATGAAACCAATGAGTTTACATCACAATATCGTGGTCAATCGGCACTCAATACTACTTTTTCTTTGTCTTTAGCTACCCCTATCTTCTTAGGTGGATTTACGCAGATTGTTGTTGGTTATACTTGGTATGACTCTGCAATAACCAATAGTCCATTAGTTGAAGATGACAGTAATATAAGCGCTCGTTTTCTCTTTAGTAAATTCTTTTAAATCTGTAGCCAACACTATTATCAACACAGCTTTTCTGTAAATGCCATTCAAGGCGGCTATTGACTATTGAAATTAGTCTGCTTGGTATTAGTATGAAGAGTCACATACAGATATGTATGCATTAGAAATTTTTCTTTAATCTCTAGCACTATTCATTTACTTATAACAGCCAGGACTTGTCGGAAAATATTGGCTGTTATCTATCTCTACCTTTTCGGATTACATGTCTCTCGATGATTCTCCATAAGGCGTAAAGTCAGCTTATAAGCGCCGTAACACCTGGTTATTATCTCGATTAATCATTTAGCTGATAAAAACAGTATAGACGTCTATACGTTTAGATGTTGACATATCTAGTGATCTAAGTAACAGTATAACCATTAAATATTATGTGTTTTTTTTGTTAGGTAGCATCATGCCCATTAAAATTCCCGATCAATTACCAGCGTTATCAATTTTAGATAACGAAAATATTTTTGTAATGTCTGAGAACCGAGCAGCATCCCAAGAAATTCGTCCGATGCAAGTGGCTATTCTTAACTTAATGCCGAATAAAATTGAAACAGAAGTGCAAATTTTGCGCATGTTGTCTAATACACCATTACAGATAAATATTGAGTTTATTCGTATACATAAAAACGTATCAAAAAATACGCCAGAAGAGCACTTAGAAAACTTTTACCATTTGTTTGATGATATAAAGCACAAACAATACGATGGCCTTATTATCACAGGTGCTCCGTTAGCTTTACTTGATTACTCACAAGTCACTTTTTGGGACAAAATTTGTGAAGTATTTGATTGGGCTGAAAATAATGTTACTTCAACTATGTTCTCCTGTTGGGCTGCACATGCCGCTTTATATCACCATTACGGCCTAAATCGTCATTTACGTAAAGAAAAGCTTTCGGGTGTTTATAAACATACACCGCTTGATGATAAAGAGCCGCTAACCAGAGGTTTTGATGAAAACTTTAATGTGCCACATTCACGTTATGGTTACATCGATAAATCAGATTATGAAAGTATTCCTCAAATAAAAATATTAGCTGAATCTGGCGATGCAGGGGTGTATTTGGCGGCGAGTAAAAATAAGCAGCAAGTGTATTTAACCGGCCATCCTGAATACGATGCAAGTACCTTGCATGAAGAGTATTTGCGCGATAGCAGCCAAAATGCTGATGCCGCTTTACCCAAAAACTATTATCAAGATAATGATGCAAGCAAATCACCTGTTGGCTCATGGCGTAGCCACGGCAGTTTGCTCTTTACTAATTGGCTCAACTACTATGTTTATCAAATGACGCCATATCAATTAGATGCTTCAAATATTAGAGCTATTCACCCTGATACTGTGCTTTAAGGGCTAGCTGAAAGGTCAGCTAAAATTATTTAATTGACCTATATTATTTATCTTAGTCAGCCATAAAATAACTTTCGACACTGCGGAAAAAGAACATGAAAAAATCATCATCGTTTGCCTTATTTGAGCAACAATTAGCAAAAAACATTTTAATCTTAGATGGTGCTATGGGCACCATGATCCAAGCATATAAGTTTGAAGAGCAAGACTTTCGCGCAGAACGCTTTGCTGATTGGCATACTGATGTAAAAGGCAATAACGATATGTTAGTGCTTACTCAACCTGAAATCATTAAAGCGATTCATCTTGAGTATCTTGAGGCTGGTGCTGATATTCTTGAAACGAATACGTTTAACGCAACAACGATTGCCATGGCCGATTACGACATGCAAGAGTATAGCGCTGAGATTAACCGTGTTGCTGCTCAAATAGCGCGAGAAGCGGCTGATGAGTACACTAAAAAGAACCCTGATCGCCCTCGTTTTGTTGCGGGTGTTTTGGGGCCAACAAACCGAACTTGTTCGATTTCTCCTGATGTGAACGACCCTGCATATCGTAACGTTACTTTTGATGAGCTAAAAGATGCCTATATTGAATCGACGTTAGCTTTGATTGAAGGGGGTAGTGACATTATTTTAATCGAAACTATTTTCGATACCTTGAATGCTAAAGCGGCAATCTTTGCAGTAGAAACTGTTTTTGACCAATTAGGTGAGCGTTTACCTGTAATGATTTCAGGTACTATTACTGATGCCTCAGGACGTACGTTATCAGGACAAACGACTGAAGCTTTTTACAATTCGTTACGTCATGCAAAACCTGTTTCCTTTGGTCTTAACTGTGCGTTAGGTCCTGTTGAATTGCGCCAATATGTTGCTGAATTAAGCCGTATTTGTGATACAGCTGTTTCTGCCCATCCTAATGCGGGTTTACCAAATGCTTTCGGTGAGTATGATTTTACCGTTGAAGACATGAATACCCACGTAGAAGAGTGGGCTTCATCAGGTTTTTTAAACATTATTGGTGGTTGTTGTGGTACCACGCCCGAGCATATCAGAGGCATGGCCGACACGGTTGCAAATATAAAACCGCGTAAAGTTGAACAACGTGAAATTGCCTGTCGCTTATCTGGTTTAGAAGCATTAACCATTGATAAAGATAGCTTGTTTGTAAACGTCGGTGAACGTACTAATGTTACCGGCTCTGCTATGTTTAAGCGCTTAATTGTTGAAGAAGATTATGATAAAGCTATCTCTGTGGCGTTACAGCAAGTAGAAAACGGCGCGCAGATTATCGATATCAATATGGATGAGGGTATGTTGGACTCAAAAACCGCCATGGTGCGATTTTTGAACCTGATTGCTGGCGAACCCGATATTGCTAAAGTGCCGATCATGATTGATTCCTCTAAGTGGGATATCATTGAAGCGGGGCTAAAATGTATTCAAGGCAAAGGCATTGTTAACTCAATCAGCTTAAAAGAGGGCGAAGAAAATTTCCGTCTCCAAGCTGAATTGCTTCGTCGTTACGGCGCGGCTGTTATTGTGATGGCGTTTGATGAAGAGGGACAAGCTGACACACGCAAGCGTAAATATGAAATTTGTCATCGTGCTTATCATATGTTGGTTGATGAAATTGGTTACCCGCCAGAAGATATTATTTTTGACCCGAATATTTTTGCTGTTGCGACGGGGATTGAAGAGCACAATAACTACGCGGTAGATTTTATCGACGCGGTTGACGACATTAAGAAAAATCTACCTTATGCGATGATTTCAGGTGGTGTATCTAACGTTTCTTTCTCATTTAGAGGAAACAACCCTGTACGTGAAGCGATTCATGCTGTCTTTTTATACTACGCCATTAAAAATGGTATGGACATGGGTATTGTTAATGCGGGCCAATTAGCCATTTATTCAGACTTACCCGTAAATCTAAAACAAGCAGTAGAAGACGTTATTAAAAATAAGGATGACGGTGCGACCGAGCGCTTACTTGATATTGCACAAGAATTTCATGGTAAAGCGGGCGGACAAGCCTCAAAGACTGATTTAACTTGGCGAGAATTGCCGATTAACGCCCGTTTATCTCATGCGCTAGTGAAAGGCATTAATGAGTTTATCATCGAGGATACTGAAGAAGCTCGTTTAGCGTCAGAGAAACCATTAGATGTCATTGAAGGGCCATTGATGGATGGTATGAATACTGTCGGTGATTTATTTGGTGCGGGTGAAATGTTCTTACCGCAAGTGGTGAAATCAGCGCGTGTAATGAAACAAGCCGTTGCATATTTGAACCCTTATATCGAAGAAGGAAAAACTGAAGTAAGCACCAACGGTAAAGTATTGCTCGCGACGGTAAAAGGTGATGTACACGATATCGGGAAAAACATTGTTGGCGTAGTACTGCAATGTAATAACTATGAAATTATAGATCTTGGCGTAATGGTTTCTTGTGATGATATTTTACGCGTTGCCAAAGAAGAAAATGTCGATATCATTGGTTTATCAGGCTTGATCACCCCGTCACTTGATGAAATGGTCTATGTTGCTAAAGAAATGAAACGTACAGGTTTGAAACTGCCTTTATTAATTGGCGGTGCAACTACGTCAAAAGCACATACAGCAGTAAAAATTGAGCCTCAATATGATGAACCCGTAGTTTATGTATCAAACGCATCACGCGCGGTATCTGTAGTAAGTAATTTATTATCTAGTGATCATAAAGCAAAGTTCTTTGCTAGTACTCAAGAAGAGTATGCAAGAGTACGAGAACGTCATTATAAAAAAGGTCCACGTTCAAGTTTAATAAGCCTTGAAGCTGCTCGTGCTAATGCGACTAAAATTAATTTTGAAGGTTATACGCCTAAAAAACCCAACAAACTGGGGGTAACTGTCCTAGATAATATCGATTTGAACGAGGTTAGAAAATATATTGATTGGACGCCATTTTTCATGACATGGCAAATGTCTGGCAAGTATCCGCTTATTTTAAAACATGAAGTGATCGGCGTTGAAGCAACGAGCTTATTTAATGATGCTAACGCCATGCTTGATGATGTTATCAACAATAAAAAAATATGTGCTAGAGCAGTATTTGGTTTGTTTCCAGCGAACAGTACTCAAGATGATATACAGCTATACACGGATGAAAGTCGCAGCGATAAATTAATGAGACTTCATCAACTACGTCAACAAAGTAAAAAACCAGCAGGGCAGTTTAACCGTTGTTTAGCTGATTATATAGCACCAGATGACTCAGGTATTGAAGATTATGTTGGTGCTTTTGCTGTGTCAGCAGGTTTTGGCGTTGAAGATTTAGTCAAAGTTTTTGATGCGGATCACGATGCCTATAATTCAATATTACTCAAAGCAGTAGCGGATAGATTAGCGGAAGCGAGTGCTGAATATTTACATGAAAAAGTTCGTAAAGAATATTGGGGTTTTGCGCCTGATGAAGATTTAAATAATGACGCGTTAATTCGTGAAAGTTATCAAGGTATTCGACCAGCGCCAGGTTATCCTGCCTGTCCTGAGCATACTGAGAAAGGTCTATTGTGGGAGTTACTCAATGTTAAAGAAAACATTGATATGGACCTCACCTCAAGTTATGCGATGTGGCCAGGTGCAGCAGTGAGTGGTTGGTATTTTTCTCATCCTGAATCTAAATATTTCGCGGTAGCAAAATTAGCTAAAGATCAAGTACTTGATTATGCAGCGCGTAAGGGCATGACTATAGAGCAAGCCGAACGTTGGTTATCAGCAAACTTAGACTATGAACCAGAATAAACTAAGTCGTTTAAATAGGTGAACTGATTACCTATTTAAGTTACACAAGTTGAGACTAATAAAAAAGGCTGCTCCATGTTTATCATGGTGCAGCCTTTTCGTTTTTTTAGTTAATGCTTTTTAGTAAAATGAATTTTGCTAGTAATGTATTACGTCATTACAAGCACTTCATTAGCCTTGGCTTATGCCTTAGCTCATATCTAAATTACGCTGATTGATATAAGTCTGTTTGTGGTACTTCAAACTTATTATTGAATTTGGCAGATAATACGCCTTTACGATGTGCTAGTGCTGATTGTAGTTTTTTAGCTACTTTTGCAATGGCAACATAAAGTTGTTTGTCAGAAGCATTTACAGTTACTTTTTCACCTTCATACAAGGTGGTTACTTCAAGTTTTTGTAGATGCGGTTCAACGGTAATGGTCGAGTTTAGCGTCATGATTGACGGATAATGTTTAGAGATTTTCGCAAACTTATTTTCGATAGATTGCTTGATACCTTCAGTTATTTCAACGTGGTGTCCAGAAATTTTAATCTTCATAGTCTTACCTCTTTTGTTATCTTTAACTTTATCTTTGTCGTTATCTTCAATTTCATAATCCTCCTTCAGTCATAAAAATGCAATAGAAAAAAGGTAGATAAATGCAATTAAATGTAATCATGTTTTTAACAATTTTTGGGCATGAAATATGCTAATAAAAACTTTTAATAAACTAAGGTATTATTCAAATGATTGGCGAAACCGATAGTTATAATGACAAAGTAGTAACGATACTTTAGTTGGGTAATGATTACTAATCGCCAAATGCTACTCGAGTAAATAGTTTTTTAGTTTGTTGCTTGTTAATTGAACCTTGGAGTCTTAGCGGTACTTTAATGATTATGTTGGAATATACTCGGTACCAAGTCTACTTCTCTACAAAGCACAGTAAAGTCAGGTACTGTGATGCAAGCACCAGATTCCGTAATAAGGCCGTTGAATTTTAGCTTCCTGAATAATCGAGATAATGTTTCTGGAGTGATCCCTAACTGGGATGCCAATACTTTCTTAGTATTGGGTAGGGTGAATCGATTGCCACATCTTTTTTGTTTGCTATAAATATCAGCGAAATGCATGACCAAACGCTGATTTGCATTAACTTGTGTGAGCATATCTAACGAATTCATTAATTGACCGACACGGTTACTAATAAAGCTGATCACCTGTAAAGAGAGTTCAGGGTTGCTAATAAATAGTTCTTTAAAACTTGCATAGCTATAGGCCGTTAGGGTCGTTTCTTGATCTATATGAGCACTCATAGGGTACTCTCTTGGTTGCATGAAAACCGCCATTTCAGCTATAACTCCGCCAGAGAGAAAAACTTTAAAAACTTTTTGCTCACCATTAGGCATTAAGCGAGACAAGGTGACCTTTCCTCTATTAACTTGGTAAATATGATCCGCAGTATCACCTCTTTCAAATAAATACTCATGACTATTCAAATTAATTTGATGACTTTGTGCTTCCAATATATTGCGTTGAGATGGTGATAGTAATTGCAGTATGGAAGCTTCTATTGGGCAGGTCTGAGTGCTAGACATAGTTTTTCCCTGTGTGTGAATAAGTGACGGCCTTGATAATTGTCAAGGAGGTAATGAGATAACTAGAGTACTATAAATAAAAATCATTCGCATTTATAGGTTGTCATGAAATATTTATACTTCAGTATATTTCTGTTTTTATCACTCAGTTTTTTGTTATTAAGTCCTAAAGGAAATACTGCTGATAATGCACTAAATCACACGAGAAGTTATACATTGGCAGGTCCTGGTGCCGTGGTCAGTTACCCGTTAATGGTAATGGCACAAAAAAAAATGTTGTCGCAGCACCACATCGCACTAGAGTTTGTGCAATGGAAAAATCCGCAACAACTCAGAGCTATGGTTATGGGCAGTCAGGTAGACTTCACCGCTATGCCATCGAATCTTGCTGCAACGTTTTATAACCACGGTCATCAGCTGAGTTTAATCAATATTTCTATCTGGGATATTATGAGTATTGTCAGTCAGCAAGGTTACCGCTTAGTTGATATACAGGACCTTATCGGTCAAGAGATAGCAGTGCCTTTTAATAATGATATGCCAAGTATTGTATTAAAGGAGTTGCTCAATGCCAATTTAGCCGAAAAAGCCAAACAAGTTACCATTAGAAATAGCCATAACCTTGCTGATGCTGCTCAGCTACTATTGGCCAACAAAGTTAAGCATGCATTATTAATTGAACCGCTTAGCTCTGTGGTTTTACATCAAGCCAATAAGAATAACGCGCAAAAGCCGGGCGTTAATCTGATTACCTCATTGAATATTAGTCAGCTTTGGCAAAGCAGTTTTCCAAGTAGCCCTAAGTTACCACAGGCAGGGATCATCGCTAACATTACCGTTAATCAAGACCGTAAATTAGTGAACCAAGTCAATCAGGCATATAAAGTTGCTGCTACTTGGTGTCAGGAGAATGTCGTTCAATGTGCCGATGTTGTTAGTACCTATCTTCCAAAAATGCCAAGAGCGGCACTTATTTCAGCGATAGAAAAAACAGCAATTACAACGGTTGATGCTAAGTTAGCAAAAAAAGATCTAGAAAGCTTTTATCGCCTTCTTGCTAAAAGTGATGCTAAGCGTATTGGCAATAAATTACCTGAAGATGGGTTTTATTTCTAATGCCTTCAATTCTAAAACTTTCACTTAATTATCAGCATAAGCTGATAATCAAAAAATCACTCATTCAGTTAGCAGGTATTTTAGCGTTGATCGCTTTTTGGCAATATCTCGCAGATCAGTTAAGTAACATGATTCTAGCAACACCTAAGCAAACTTTTTCACGTTTGGCTGAATTAATAATGGGCGCTGAATTTTGGCAGACATTACAAGTTAGTCTAACTCGATTAACTATCGCGCTCAGTGTGGCTTGTTTAATCGGTTCTTCATTAGGAGTAGTTGCGGGAAGAAAAGCCTGGGTGAGAGATTTTTTAGCGCCCACTCGCTGGTTACTGATGAGCATCCCACCTGTTATTGTCGTATTACTGGCAATGCTGTGGTTTGGAATGGGATCTTCCATGGTTATTTTTATCACAGTGATTTTACTCAGTCCCACCGTTTATGTGAACACGCAAAAAAATGTCTCTAAAATAGATAAACACTGGCTCGAATTAGCCACCATTTACCAGTTTTCATTTTATCAACGACTCACTAAAATTTATATTCCAGCCATTGCTCCGCCTTTGTGCGCCACCCTTGTTATTGTGTGTTGCAGTGGGGTTCGCATTGTTGTTCTCGCTGAGGTATTAGGCAGTCATAAAGGCATAGGTTATCAATTAGCTAATGCGGGCAGTAACTTTGAAACCCCTGAGTTATATGCATGGGTGTTAGTGAGCTTGTTAATAGTAGCTATATTAGAGCTGTTATTGTTGAGACCAATTCAGTACCGCCTATTACATTGGCAAGGGACTGTTTTATGAAAAATATAATCTGTCTCTTATACACATCTCCGAGCCCACGAGACCGTACTAGATCTC